>QWCE01000972.1_pt1 | contig 48146 bp, 39 predicted proteins | sample 1972531 | NCBI WGS metagenome assembly QWCE01 (sample SAMN09866716, study PRJNA288562) | Human gut metagenome isolate term4_stool, whole genome shotgun sequencing... | reverse complement strand
TTTTCTCATCGTCAAAAATCTCAGAAAAGTTATACTGAACTGCGCGGGGCGTGATGGCATCACCGGTGGACACATCAATGCTCAGCGGAGTTAGCAGCGTGTCAAACTTGGCGTTCAGCATCACGCGGTAGCCGCCGTAAATATCATCCTCCCGGATGGGAGAGATGGTTCCAATCTCGAATACCACGCCATCGTCCAAAGAAATGGCGCAGACCTGCTCCAACGCACTGCGGATCGCATCCGGTGTGAAGGGCAGGTTTTTCAATGTGGTGTCCAAGTCCATCGTAGCCCGGTTGTCCAGACCGACGATGGCCGCCACCAGCATACCGCCCTTCAGAACGAACTTCTCTTTATACGCTGAGGCAGAAAGGCGTACAAGCAGCCGCTCAAACATATAGTTCTGCAAGATCACCTGAGCCGGGATGTTTTTCTTCTTGGCAATGTTGCGGATCTTTGCTTTCAGGCTCATTGCTTTGCTCACAGAAGCACCTCCAAGTATTGACGCAGGATGTTCGCCACACGCATCTTCTTCGCGTAAGAATTGAGCTTGTTCAAATCCTTCTTGGGATTGGCAGCGTACAGTTTCAGCGCCGCCAAAAAGGTTTCCGTTCCGAGCTTATTACGGCTGCGGATCACATCGCAAACGGTGCGTTCCAGATCGTAGCAGGGAACGAGATTACCGGCAGGCGTTTTCAGCTCGGTCTTGCCGAGATCAAACAGCTCCGGCTTGATGTAGTACACTTTACACTCTGCTTTGATTGCTGCAGAAGGGATGCATCCGGACGGTGCAGTGATTGTGTGTTCAAAAGGTGTTCTGTCCGAAATACCATGTAAGAACAGAGCTGTTTCGTGAGAGAATATGATTTGTGTTGAACGCTTGCTTATCGACAGCAGTTCATCCTCCATATCATCGGGAAGGATGTACTGTCCCTTTACAATGCGATGGATTCTATCTTCTTTGCACAGCTTGTAGAGCATAGCTTTTGAGATGCCATGCTGCGCTGCGATTTTTGTTTCAATGATACCGCCATGCTCCTTGGCAATGGCAGCGAGTTCAGCAATATAATCCATTCAAGCACCTCGTTGCAATAACTCAATAATATTATACTCAAAATTACGATCACAGTCAATGCGTCTTCAAGAACATTCGGAAAATATTTACAATTACTAATTATTTTAAAATTGCTTTTTTTAAAAACATCTTTTATCTCAGCTTCTATATAATTTCTTTTCTTTTTTTCATTAGTAATAGTAACTATATCACCTAGCCTTGCTCCTTTTATGAAATATACTAACGAATCCTTTTTAGCAACTCCTTTTCCATCTTCTGTTATATCTATTATTTCAAATGTTTCCATATTACCTCTTATTTGAATTTTACTATAATTTAAAACAAATTAAAAGGAATAGATATACATTTATATCATATATTATCATTTAATTGTTATTTAATTATTACTAAAAATTATTTAGTATAGTTTTCTTTTTATTTTTGCTATTATCTATTTAGGAGGTTAATTATGGAAAAAATTAATAAAGTACTTGTAGTACTTCTTATTTTAGCATTAATTATTATTGGATATTTTGGATTTTTAATAAATAAAAATTTTAAAAGAAATCTTTATGAAGCTAAAAATCAATATATGACTCTACGTGCTATAGAGGAAGCAGGTTATGAATTAAAAACTAAAAAAGAATATGAAAATAAAGAAACTTTTGATGCATTAAATAACGATATAAATTTTGATGCTAAAAAAGAAATATATGAATTAGTTAAAAAAGAAAATACAGAAAATAATAATAATAATGAATAAAATATACATCAACACTAATTTAATTGTTGGTTATTATATGTAAAAAAGTAGATTATTACATCTACTTTTTTATATAGTTCATATTTAATTATATTTTATTTTGTTTTATGTTTTTATTATATTATATTACAAATTATCTTCTATCATTTTTCTAATATTTTCTTCTTCTACAAAGCATGGATCCATATGTGTTAAAAAATGCCAATCATCTTCTTCTTTCTTCTTATATAATATTGCCTCTCCATCTTCTGAACCAAAGTATGACCTTGTTACATCGTATCCTTTTTCTTCTAAATATTTTTTTGCATTTTTAAAGTTTTCTTCTCTTTTTGTTATATATTCTTTTACTTCTTCATTATTTATACTATATGCATCAACTCTAGTTGCAGATTCTACAATTCCTTTTCCTTTAATTGCTAAATTTGGTATTTCTTTCCATATAATCTCAACTTTAGTATCATTTGGAAACATATATTTAGTAAATGGTACTATATTTCCATTTTCTTCAATTTCTATATATTCAGGCAATTTAGATGGAATAATATATTCATATAATATATCGTCTTCTACTACTTTTTCATAAGCTTCAAGCTTAGATATAAATTTTCTACCTTCTTCTACTGTTTCAAGCGCCCCAATTTCAACAGATTCATCTTCTTGTATTAATTCTAATATATACATGTTATCTCCTTTTATTTTTTCTTTGATTCTTTTTTTATTTTTTTCTTCTTTGTTTTTTTATTCTTCTATTACATATACTCTTTCATTTGGTCTTACCATATTTAACTTATCTCTTGCAGTTGATTCTACAATTTCATCATTTCCTATTTTTTCTTGTTTTGTATTTATTTCTTCTTTTTCTTCTTTTAATTTTTCTATTTCACCTGAATAATAATTTGCCTCATTTTTTAACTGTAATATTCTTTCATATTCATTAGAAGTTTTAACAAGTAGGTAACCACAAAGTATTGCAAATACTGCAATTATTATAGTATATGTTTTAATATTAATACTTGTTTTTTCCATATATCACCTCAATTATTATCTTAATTATAATTTAAGCATTTTAATTATTCAAAGTTTTTTAATATATTATCTCTTTATACCTTTTTATAATATCTAATTTTTTTAACATATCTTTTTTCTAATATTAGAACATATCAAATATACTTGTTTGTGCAGTATCTAGCATTCCATCAACTACACCAAAGTTTTCAAGCATTTCCATTGTAGAGTTTCCTATCTTGCATCTTAGTTTCATTTCTTCTTTAGTGAAAAATTTTTCTTTTTGTGCTTCATTATATATATTTTCTGCCGCTATCATACCAAGTCCTGGTATTGAAGAAAGTGGTGGTAATATGTGTGTATCATCTACTACAATGAACTTCCTATAATGTGACTTATATAGGTCAATTGGTAGAAATTCTATTCCTCTTAAGTACATCTCTCTTACTAATTCACAAATACTATATACACCTTTTTCTTTTACTCCCATGTTTTTCATAGCTTCTAGTTCTTTCATTTTTTCTTCTAGTTTTTCTTTTCCAAATATCATAAATGTTGCATCAAAATCTCCACCAGAACGCACTGTATAATAATTTGCATAATATGCAACTGGCTTATGTACCTTAAACCATGCTATTCTAAATGCATTTGTTACATATGCAGCAGCATGTGCTTTAGGGAACATATATTTTATCTTAAGGCATGAATCAATATACCATTCTGGTACATCATTTTCTCTCATAAGTTCTTGGTATTCTTCAGTTATTCCTTTTCCTTTTCTTACCTTTTCCATTATATTAAAACTGTCAGCTGCAGGAACTCCTTTTGCTATCAAATATGTCATAATATCGTCTCTTGTACATATTGCATCAGATAGTGTAACTATACCATCTTTTATTAATTCCTGTGCATTATTTAACCAAACATCAGTACCGTGTGATAATCCAGATATTCTAATTAATTCTTCAAATGTTGTAGGTTTTGTTTCTTCAAGCATTCCTCTTACAAATTTTGTACCAAATTCTGGAACCCCAATTGATCCCACATTTGAACCTATATCTTTTTCTGATACACCAATTGTTTCAGTAGATGAAAATATTTTCATAGTATCCTTATCATCAAGTGGTATATCTTGTGGCCTTATTCCTGTTTCATCTTGTAGGTATTTAAGCATTGTTGGGTCTAAGTGTCCTAGCATATCTAGTTTTAATAGGTTGTGATCTATTTTATGGTAATCAAAGTGTGTAGTAATTATATCAATATCAGACTTATCTGCAGGTTTTTGTACTGGACAGAATTCATATATTTCATGTCCTGCAGGTACTACAATAATACCTCCTGGATGTTGTCCTGTTGTTCTTTTAACACCTGTACATCCTTTTGCAAGTCTTGCAATTTCTGCACTAGACTTTTGTATATCTTTTGATTCGAAATATCCTTTTACATAACCAAACGCTGTTTTTTCTGCAATTGTTCCTATTGTTCCTGCTTTGTATGTTGTACCATCTCCAATTATTTCTTCAGTGTACTTATGTGCAGTAGATTGGTATTCATCTGAAAAGTTTAAGTCAATATCTGGTTCTTTGTTTCCAGTAAAACCTAAGAATGTTTCAAACGGTATATTCATTCCATCTTTAATTAACTTTGCTCCACATTTTGGGCAATCCATATCTGGCATATCAAAACCATTTGCAAATCCATGGTCTGAAAAGTCACTATACTTACACTTTTCACACCTATAATGTGCTTTCAAGCTATTTACCTCTGTTATACCAAGCATGAATGCTACAAGTGATGATCCAACAGATCCTCTTGATCCTACTATATATCCATCTTCATTAGATTTTTTAACTAACTTTTGAGCAATTATATACATAACAGAGAATCCATTTGAAATAATAGAATTAAGTTCTACCTCTAGCCTATCTTCAACTATCTTAGGTAAAGGATTACCATATAGCTCATATGCCCTATTATATGTAATATCCTTAATTGTTTTTTCACATCCATCAATATATGGTGTACATTTCAAATCACTTATTGGCTTAATATCTTTTTCTATTTTTTCATATATTTCTCTTGTATTTGTAATTACTATTTCTTTTGCTTTTTCTTCATCTAGAAAATTAAATGCTTCTAACATTTCATTTGTTGTTCTAAAATACAAATTTGGTTGGTTATCTGCATCTCTTTTTTTCTGTCCTACATGTAATATTTCCCTATATATTACATCTTCTGGATCTAAGAAATATACATCTCCTGTTGCAACTACTTTTTTTCCTAACTTTTTTCCTATTTCTAATATTTTAAGTACTATCTTTTTTGCATCTTCTAAGTCTTTAAAAATTCCTGCTCTTACCTTATCCATTTCATTTTCTGGTGGTTGTACTTCTAAAAAATCATAGAATTCTGCAATTTCTATAAGCTCTTCATCACTTTTTCCACTTTGTATTGCACTATATAATTCACCCTTAGAATTACCTGATCCAATAATTAAACCTTCTTTGTGTTTTGTATATAATGATTTTAATACTCTAGGCTTTATATAATAATGATTAACATGTGCATAAGATACAAGTTTATACAAATTTTTCATACCTATTTGCTTTGTAACTAAAATTGTTGCATTATACATAGGATATTTTTTGTATGCTTCTTCATCTTTTTCCCATTTTTCATCTAATTCATTCCAATTTAGTATTCCTTTTGCAATAATTCTTTTTTGCATATCATCAAATACTTGTTTTAATGTTATTACGTCATCTAAGGCTCTGTGTGCATTTTCTACTACAACACCAATATGGTCTGCTATTTTTCCTAATTTAAATCTCTTAAGTTCTGGGTATACTTGTTTTGCAAGCCTTAATGTATCAATATACATATTATTTAATTCATATCCTTGTAGTGATGCATAATATTTTATGAACCCTATATCAAAGTCTGCGTTGTGTGCAACTAATACACTATCTCCTAAAAATTCTATTACTTTAGGCATTACAACATCTATTGTATCACTATCTTTTACCATTTCATTTGTAATATGTGTTATATTAACAACTTCTTCTGGTATATCCATTTCCGGATTTACAAAGCATTCAAACTCATCTAGTATTTCTCCATTTTTAACTTTCATAATACCAAATTCTGTTATCTTGTCTGTTCTAAAAGATAATCCAGTTGTTTCAATATCTAATATACAATATGTAGTATCTTTAATATCAGAATCCCTTAAAAAACTAATACTTGAGTTATCGTCTGTTGCAAGTATTGCATCCATTCCATATATTGGTGTAACGCCTGATTGCTTTGCTGCATTCATAGCATCAGGGAATGCTTGTACTACTCCTAAATCTGTAATACCAACTGCTTCCATATTATATTGTTTTACCCTATCAAATAGATCATCTACTGGTATTATTCCATCTAATTGACTCATTTGAGTATGTGCTCGTAGTTCTATTCTTTTAACTTCAGCATTATCTTCCTTTTTTACAACTTCTTTTTCTCCAAATTCTACCATACCTTTCATTTTTATTGTTACTTCTTTTGAAAAATTATCATATTGTGCTTCACCAAATATCTTAAATATTCCATCTTTTGCCATATGTTCTTTTATTCTTGAAATAATTATTTCTGTTTCTTTTAATTGCGTAAACTTTTTTGCAATTATTGACGATGTGCCATCATATATAGTAAAAGTTACAAGGTCACAATTTTCATTAATATTTCTTGTATCAATATCTATAACTTCTGCAAATACTATTACATCGCCACTATTTTCATTAATTGCTTCTATCTTAGAAAATATATTATCATCTGCCGCTATCCTACCAAAAATATTTTTTCCAGTTCCTTCTAATCTTCTTTTTGGATTATAATTTCCTTTAGAAAAATTATTTGTTTCAGGTGCTTTTTCACTTTCTTGTATTTCTTGTTCTTTAAATTTGCCATCTACTAATACTTTCCCTTTAGAATATTCTTCTAATGCTCTTTTCTTATGTTCTTCTAATTTTTGCTTTTGTTTTAGTATTTCTTCTTTTGGTATTGAATTATATCTATTCATAATATTTTTAAAGCTTTGTGTTTCTTCTTTTATTTTATCTTCTGATACATTTTCATTTTCTTCATTAATATTAATATTATTATTTTCAACATTAGTGACATTAGTAATATTTTCAATAGTTTCACTATCTTCAATATTTTCTTTTTCAACTATTATTTTTTCATTTTTTTCTTGTTCTTGTAATTCTTTTTCTTCTATTTGTTTTTCATTATATTCTACATTATTATTTTTATTATTATTTTCTATGTTATTTAGTGAAATTTCTTTTCCTATTAAATTAGAAAAAGTTTTTGAAATTCTTTCTAATTCAGATTTTCCAATAATATCCAGTATATCTTTTTGTATATCAAAAATTATATTTTTATTGTTATCTAAATATATTTTAGAATCTTTAATTAATGCATATGTTACAGGTCTTCCTATAGTTACATATTTTAATATATTCTTATTATTATCATTTAAAAATTCATCATTTAAAAATTCATTATAATAATCTTTTATTTCATTATTTATTTTTTCAATATTATTAGTATTATCAGCATTATTAACACCTTCAATATATTTAACTAATATATCAAAATCATTTTTCTTCTTATTATTTCTTATTATATATTTTTTCAATTTAGTAATTTTTGAAATATCTAAACTTTCCTTATCTTTTACATTTAAATAAAGATTTAGAAAATTTTCATCAATCTCTTTTTGTATATTTTCTAAATCTCCATATATATTATTTAAGCTAAATCCTAAATCTTTAAAATATTCCCCTATTAACTGTAACAACATTAGCCCCCTACTTAATTAATATTACACTATCTTATTTTATTATTATATATTAAGTATATTAAATCTATTAAGCTTTTCAATACTTTTTATTTTTATTTCTTTTAATATTTTTTAATCTTCTTTTTCTATTTTTTATATTTTCATTATAATTATCTTTTGAATTTTGTATTTTATCTTTTTCTAATTCTTTTTCTTTATTATGTTCTTTTATATTTTCAACACTTTTTTTGAATGCATCACTTAAAGATTCTGTATTTTCTTTAGGTTCTGTAAGCATTGTGATTGCAGATATATATGGTATTATATCTTCTGTATTTTCTATATCTTCAATTTCTATATAGTTTCTTATTAACTTATCTCTCATTAATTCTTCAATATATAATGTAGTATATGGTAATAACTTTTGTTTTTTCTTTTTTATATCATTAATTGCTGTATAATATATTTTTTTTGTATTTGTTCTTAAAAAAGTTTTTTCTTTTACTACCCTATCATTATAGAAATAAATTTTAGTTGATTCTTTTCTTAGTTTTATAATTATATGTTTTAATAAAACTATTAATATATATGAAAGAATTAGTGGTATTAATTTTACAAATCCTAATTTAAAATTATTATATAATACATATGTATATGAAAATACAAATAACATTGTTATATCAAATTTCTTTAAAATATTATCATACCAATATGAATAAATATATGATATTTCTAAGGCTTTATCACCTTCTTTTTCAACAATCCTATACTTATTCAACTTATTTTTTTTATTTAACTTTTTTAGAGTCTCATTTGTTAAAGAATTTAAAACTATATTATGTTCAAATCCTTTTTTTTCATAATCTACTATTTCTTGATAGCAATATGAACATATATCACCTTTTTTGCTGAGTTTTCTATTACATACCTTACAGCGATATTCTTTTTCTTTTGTATTATTATATTCTGACATATTTTCTCCGTACCTTATATACTTTACTTTGTTATTATTTTATATTTTTTTCTTATTTCTATTTTTTTCTTTCTTTTTCTTTCTTGCCTTCTTATTGTTTTCTTAAATTAAATTTTAACTACTATAATATATTACTTAACATATATAATATTGGTGCTGTAAATATTAAAGCATCTACCCTATCTAATACTCCACCATGTGACTGCAGTACATGGCTAAAGTCTTTTTTGTCATATGCCCTTTTAATAAGTGATGATAAAAGGTCTCCTACTTGTGAAATAATACTTAGCATTGCAAGTATTATTACAGTTTCTATTTTTATTGGTTGTTTCATTAAAATAAGTGCAATTACTCCGCATATAGTTGCCATTATAGTTCCACCTATTGCTCCTGCATAGGTTTTTTTAGGACTGATTTCTGTTAAGTGTTTTTTACCAAATCTTTTTCCTACTAAATATGCAAATGAATCTGTAGCTGGTACTAATATAAATAATAATGATAAGTATTTTGTAGTTGTAGCATTTTTAGTTAGTTTTAATATAAATATTGGCATAATTATTGTATAAATATATCCAAAAAATGAAAATGCAATTTCCCTATACCCATATTTTTTATCATTTCTTTTAATTGCAATAGTTACAAGTGTTGTAATAAGTATCATTAGAATTATAATTATATTCATATAATATGCTTGTTTTACCATACTTAATTTAAATGTTCCAAATATAGCAACTGCTATTCCTGCAAATATATATGCAATATAATTATATATTGTTTTTTTCATTCCTATTACATCAAAATATTCTGTAATACTACAAAACATAATAATAGAAGTCCATATAGTTAAATAATAATACCAATTTCCTTTTAAAAAGAAAAATGGAATAATTGTTAATCCATATAGTATTGATATTCCAAGCCTTGATATCATCTATTTTCCTCCAAACCTTCTATCTCTATTTTTATATTGTTCTAATACATCTTTTAAATCTTCTATACTAAATTCAGGCCAGTGCTTATCTACAAAGAAAAATTCTGTATATGTAAGTTGCCATGGTAAGAAATTACTTAATCTTTGTTCTCCACTTGTTCTAATTAAAATATCAGGATCTGGTATTCCTGCTGTATATAGGTTGTTTGCAAAAACTTCTTCAGTTATTTCATCTATTTTTAATTTTCCATCTAATACTTTTTGTGCTATCTTTTTTGCGGCATCAGTTATTTCTCTTCTTCCACCATAATTAAAACATACATTAAGTTGAAGACCAGTTGCGTCTTTGCTTAACTCCTCTGATTCTTTTTTTTCTTTAAGTATTTTTTCTTCAACATTTTCATCTATACCTAAAAACTTAATTTTCATATTGTATTTTGAAAGTCTTTTCTTAAGTCTAGCAAAATATATATGAAATAATTTCATTAAATATCCAACTTCTTCTTTTGATCTTTTCCAATTTTCTGTTGAAAATACATATACAGTTAAGTATTTAAGCCCCATCTTATTTGCTTCAATTGCAAAATTTTCTAAGTTCTTTGCGCCTTCTCTGTGACCTAATTGTGGTAACATTTTTTTAGATCTTGCCCATCTTCTATTACCATCTAATATTATTGCAACGTGATTTACTTCCATTATATTACCATTATTTCCTTTTCTTTTTTATCAAATTCACTATCAATTATTCCAACATACTTATCTGTTAATTTTTGTACTTCTTCTTCTGCAAGTCTTAAATCATCTTCTGTTATAATGCTTTCTTTTTCTTGTTTCCTATAAAAATCTATTGCATCTCTTCTAACATTTCTAATTGTAATCTTAGAATTTTCTGTAATCTCTTTAATTTCTTTTAAAAGTTCTTTTCTTCTTTCTTCTGTTAAATCAGGATATACAAGTCTAATAACTTTACCATCATTTTGTGGTGTAATACCAACATTTGCTTCAATTATTGCTCTTTCAATTTCCTTAAGTAAACTTATGTCCCATGGTTGTATAAGTATCATTTTAGCTTCTGGTACTGAAACTCCTGCAACTTGATCTACTGGTGTTGGTACTCCATAATAGTTTACCATTACCCTATTTAATATAGCTGGGTTTGCTCTCCCTGCTCTAATTTCTGATAATGTTTTTTGCAAAAAATCTATTGCGTTTTTCATATCATTTTCATATGTTTTTAATTCCGTATTTAATTCCATTTTAACTTTTCCACCTCTTTATATATTTAAATAATAATAATATTATTATTAATAATTATTTTGTCATTTATTGTTTTCATTATATTATTTTTTACCATATTTTACAATTAATAATACTATTTATTTGTTATTTTTGTTCCTATCTTTTCGCCTAAAACTGCTTTTAATATATTTCCTTTTTCTTTTATTCCAAATAATATTACATTTACATTATTATCTTGGCAAAGTGATGCAGCAGTCTTATCTATTGCTTTAATATTATTTTCTAATACTTCCTGGAATGTAATATTTTCATATTTTTTAGCATCACTATATATATTTGGATCCTTATCATAGATTGCATCTACATTTTTTGCAAGTAATACAATATCTGCATCTGTTTCTATTCCCTTAAGTACTGCAGCTGTATCTGTTGTAAAAAATGGTGAACCGCTACCACATGCAAATATTGGAACATAGCTCTTATCTATCATTTCATTAGTCTTATTAATATTATACTCTTCAGATATCTTTTCTATATGAAGTGATGTTTGTATTCTTGTAGCAATATTCTTTCTTTCAAGCATATCTTGAAGTGCCATTGCATTAATTGCAGTAGATAGCATCCCCATATAGTCTGATGTTGTTTTTCTAAGCAAGTCACCTTCTTTTCCTCTCCAAAAGTTTCCGCCACCTATTACTACAGATATTCCTATTCCTTCTTTTACTACATCTTTTATTTCTTCTGCTACCCTATCTAGCATATCAAAGTCTATTCCTTTTCCACTTTCACCTGATAGTGCTTCTCCGCTTATTTTTACTAAAACTCTTTTATACATTTATCCTCCAATTTTTTCATGAAAATCATTAAATCCTATTATTCTCTATTAATGTTTTTATTATATTCCATGTTATTGTTTTTTCAGTTAAACCATTATAATTATTATTAATTCTATCTAGAATATCTTTTTTAGAAAAGAACCTAATATCTGAAACTTCTGTTTCTTGTAATTTTAACTCATTTATATTTACTTCTTTTTTTATAATAAAGCATTCGTCATAATGATTATTTATATATCCATTATGATTGTATCTTGAAGTTGATGAAACTAAAAAATCAATTTCTTTTTCATCTATCTCTAAACCTAACTCTTCTTTTGTCTCTCTAATTATAGCATCTTTTCCAAGTTCACCTGATTTAACATGGCCTCCAACTGTTATATCCCATTTACCAGGCCATAATTTCTTTTCTTTACTTCTTTTTTGTAATAATATATCTCCATTTCCATTTACTATAAGTCCAAAAACTGCTCTATGCCATAAACCTTTTGAATGGCAAATACTTAGTTTCTCTGCTTTTCCAGTAAATCTACCAAATTCGTCTAAAACATCTACTGTTTCTTCCATTATTTCTCCTTCTTCTTTTCTTCAGCAATTATCTTTTCAATTTCTAATGGTCTTTTAATTTTGTTTGTTGTTGTTTTTATCATTTCATCATGGTTTGCAATCATCTTTTTAATATATTGATATTGTGGTACTGTTTTGTTAATTTCTTTAACTTGTTCCCATAATATGTCATATATTTCTTCTTCAGTCTTATCTGCATATTTTTCTTTTATTACTTCATCATTATATTTAACTCTTAAAGTTACTATCTCATTTCCATCTTTTGGGAATCCAAATACAAAGCATTCTTCTACTAATTCTAATGGTTGTATTCTAAGTTCTATTTCTTCTGGAAATACATTTTTACCATTTTGAAGTACAATTACATTTTTCTTTCTTCCAGTAATGAAAAGGTATCCATCTTCATCTATATATCCTAGGTCTCCTGTATAGAACCATCCATCCCTTATTGCTTCATTTGTTGCTTCTTCATTATTATAGTATCCTACCATTCTTCCTGGAGTATTTGCTATTATTTCACCTACTCCCTCTTCATCTTTGTTTACTATTTGTATATCTACTCTTGGCATTGGTACTCCTACAGATCCTGGTTTTCTTTTTTTGTAATTTTCAGCACTAATAACAGGTGATGTTTCAGTTAATCCATAACCCTGTATTGATGTAACTCCTATTTCTTCAAATAATTCTACAACCTCTGGTGATATTCCTGCACCCCCATTAATTACAGTTCTTAAATTTCCTAAATTAGAAATAATGCTTTTAAATATTTTTCTTCTTAAATCTATTCCTATTTTTCTTAAAAAGTTACTTAATTTAAGTGCAAATCTAAATTGTTTTTCTTTTTTTTGCTTTTTAATTTCTTTCATTAATGCAGAATATATTCCTTCTAATATTTGTGGTACCCCCACAAATAATGAAACATTATATTCTTTCATATTTTTCTTTACATATCTTAATCCATCTACAAAAACTGTTTTCATTCCCATAGAATATGCAAATAATTGAGCTCCACCACCAAATGTATGATGGTATGGCAAAAATGCTATATTAGTATCTTCTTCAAACATTTCTTCAACTTTTACCATATCGCACATATTAGAAACAATGCTATATTGTGTAAGCATTACAATTTTTGATTCTGCAGTTGTTCCAGAAGTAAATAGAAATATTGAAGGCTTATATGGTTCTTGTTCTAAATTATCATATTTTTCAATATATGTATTATCTTTTTTATTTTCAATTTGTTCTTTTTCTTCATCTATTAAATCATATATTGTTTCTATTTTTTCATTTTCATTTGAACTTTCATTTTTTTCATTTTTTTCAACATATTCTAAAAGATATATTTCTTTTACACAAATACCTTCAATATTTTCTTTTAATATTTCATCTATAATTTTTTTGTGTTTTTTATCACAAAAAACGGTCTCAACCTCTGATCTTTTTAAGCAACTTATTACATCAACTTTAGGTAGTGACTTATCTAATGGTATATTAATATCACCTACAAAAAGTGAAGCTAAATGTGCTACATACCATTCATAATTATTATTTGAAATTATTGCGACTCTCTTATCATTTCCATAGCCTCTTCTTAAAAGATTTGCACCTAACATTCTTATATCATCTGCTAACTCAATATATTTTATTGCCGTATAATTACTATATTCTTTTTCAGATACATTTAATTTTGCTTTTTTAATATCATTTTCATATCTATTACTATATTCTTGCCCTTTTCCTTTAACTACATATGCTACATTTTGCGCATATTTTTCTTCAGAATATTTTAAAAGTTCTTTTAATGTTTTAAATGTTGGAAAATCAAAATATGTTTCCCTGTTCTTATTACCATACACAGTTTTTTCCGGATCAAAATTGTTAAATTGTTCCATATATTTTTTATATTCTTCTCTTTTTTTATCCATATATTCTATCTTCTCCAAACCTTATACTATCCATTATTTTTATAATATTATAATATATTAATTAATTAATTAAATATTTGATTATTCAATTAATTACATGTTTATTTCAAATTATTTTTCCTACTAATAGATTATTATATATGACATGCAATGTCAATTTAAAATGTTATTGATACAGTGTTTAAACTCATGTATTTTAAGCTTTAAAATTTTAAAAATAATTTTCTTTTTTTCAATTTTCCTTCTTTCTTTATATATATTTTACTTATTTCACTTTGCAATCTATTAATCCAATTTAAAAGCAGGAACTAATTACTTTAATTCCTGCTATATAATGTATATTTTTCTTTGTTTGTATATATTATATTCCATATTCTAGTTTTAATAGCTCTACATTATCATTTTCTAAACTACTTTTAACATCAATTAGCCTTTGGTTTTCTGATCCTCTAAATCTTAAACTTGGATTGTATTTATCTTCCATAAACTTACCATCTATTATTACATCAACATTTTTAATTATGTCCTTTGTGTATGGTAAAAATTTATACATTTTTTTCATTACATCATTATCGAACCTATATCCTGTAAAACACCATATACTTTTTTCTGGTAGTTCTTTTCTAACTCTTTTAGCTAATTTAGATATCATTTCTTGGTTTTCAGGTTCTAATGGTTCTCCTCCTAAAAATGTTATTCCTGAAATATAATCTCTTTTCAAAAGTTCTATTATATGATCTTCTGTATCTTTAGTATATTCATTACCGTAATTAAAGTCCCAAGCTTCTTCATTAAAGCATCCCTTACAGTGGTGTCTGCATCCTGATACAAATAGGCTCACTCTTACTCCCGGTCCATTTGCAACATCATATTCTTTTATATTTGCATATCTCATTTTTAGCTCCTAACAATTTAAAATATTATTTTACATATTATTTTAAATATTTATATTATAGGTGTAATACTCTTTGTTTTATTTCCTTTGTTTTTCCTTCATTCCAGAAATTTTCTCCTAAGTATCCACATGTTCTTCTAATTACGTTCATTTTTCCGTGATCTTTATTTCCACAATTTGGGCATTCCCATTCGTTATCATCATTTATTATTATTTCGCCAGTAAATCCACATTCTTGGCAATAGTCAGATTTTGTATTAAATTCTGCATATTGTACATTATCATATATGAATTTTACTAATTCTTCTAATGCTTCTAAGTTCTTTTCCATATTTGGTATTTCTACATATGATATACATCCACCAGTTGAAAGTGGTTGGAATTCTGCTTCAAATGCTAATTTGTCAAATGCTGATATCTTTTCTCTTACATCTACATGGTATGAATTTGTATAATATCCCTTATCTGTTATATCCTTTATATTTCCAAACTTTTCTTGATCTATTCTTGCAAACCTGTAGCATAATGATTCTGCAGGTGTTGCATATAGTGAAAATGCTATATTTGTTTTTTCTCTCCACTTAGCCGCAGTATCCTTTAAGTATTTAACAAGTTTTAATGCAAACTCTTTTCCCTCTTTAGTTGTATTACTTTTACCTGTCATAAGTTTTGTAGTTTCATATACTCCAATATATCCAAGTGATAATGTTGAATATCCATCCATTAAATATTTGTCTATTTTTTCACCTTTTTTAAGTCTTGCAATTGCACCATATTGCCAGTGTATTGGTGAATAGTCAGAAGTTTGTCCTTTAAGTGCATTGTGTCTACACATTAATGCATCATATACTAACTCTAATCTTTCATCTAATAGTTTCCAGAATTTTTCATCATCTCCGTCTGCTATTATTCCTATTTGTGGTAAGTTTAAACTTACAACCCCTTGATTAAATCTTCCTTCAAATTGGTATTCACCTTTTTCATTTTTGTATGGTACTAAAAATGATCTACATCCCATTGGGCTAAATACATTTCCTTCATAGTTTTCTCTCATCTTTTTAGCTGAGATATAGTCTGGGTATAATCTTCTTGAAGAACATTTTATTGCTTCTTTTGTTAAATAATCATATTCTCCACCTTTTAGGCAATTGTTTTCATCAATTACATATATTAATTTAGGGAATGCTGGTGTTACATATACTCCAACTTCATTTTTAATTCCTTCATATCTTTGTCTTAATATTTCTTCTATGATCATAGCTGTTTCTTTTTTATATGGATCTTCATCTTTTACATGCATAAATATTGTAACAAAAGGGCTTTGTCCATTAGTTGTCATTAATGTGTTTATTTGATATTGAATTGTTTGTACACCAGATTTTAAATCTTCTTTTTCTCTTATTTCTGCAAATTCATTTGCAAGTCTTTTAGCTTCTTCTTCTGATCTTCCATCTTTAATATTATGTTCATAATATTTTTTGTAATGCTTGTCATATGTCTTTTTTAAGTATTTTCCAAGTGCAGATATGTCTACAGATTGTCCACCATATTGACTAGATGCTACAGCTGCTATAATTTGTGTCATTACTGTACATGCAACTTGGAAGCTTTTTGGTGATTCAATTAATTTACCATTCATAACTGTTCCATTATCTAACATATCTGATATGTTAATTAAACAACAATTAAACATTGGTTGTATGAAGTAATCCTTATCATGAAAGTGGATTGCTCCTTCATTATGTGCATTTACTATTCTTTCTGGTAGCATAATTCTATCTACTATGTCTTTTGATACTTCTCCTGCAATCAAATCTCTTTGTGTAGAAACAAGTACTGAATTTTTATTACTATTTTCTTCTGCTAAATCTTTATTTGTGTTTCTAACTAAACTTAATATACTTTCGTCTGTTGTATTTGATTGTCTTATTATTGATCTTTTTTCTCTATATAGCATATATTTTTTAGCTAAATCATATTTTTTAACTTCCATTAATTGTTTTTCAACTTCGTCTTGTATTTTTTCAATATCTACATATTCACCTTCTTCAAACTTATTTTCTATGTTTTCTATTATCTTATTTATTTCATCAATTGTTGCTTTTTCTTTTAATTCTACCTCTCTATTTGCCTTACTTATTGCAACTAATATTTTATTTGAATCATATTCTACTATTTTTCCATCCCTTTTTTTAATTAACATTTTATCCCCCATATATTGTATTTTATTTCAGCTAAGTCTGGATTTTTTATTTCTTTTTTATGCTTTTCTAAAAAAATATTTTTAAGCTTTCTTCATTTTTATTTTTTTATTTCTTCTTAACTGTTAACTTAAATATATGCTCTAAATTTTGCTTTGTCAAAAAAAAGTATGTGATATTTCATGTAAAAATGATGTAAAAAATAATTTTTACACACAATGAAACACATTGATATATATAGGAATAATAGGTTATACTCTTTTTATATACTTTATGTACACTTTCTACTATTCCTATTATATAAGCATTCATTTTTTTATATTACAATTTTAATTTGTAACATATAATACATATATTACAAATTAATTATAATATTTTTTATAGCTTTTATTTTAAATCTTTTTTGCAAAAAAAGGAATATCACAAAAAAATATCTATTTTTGTAATACTCCTATATTTTATTTCTTATAACTTCTTATATATATTTATATAGCTATTATTTAACATAGCTTTTTTAACTTTGTTATTAATTATTCTTAGCCATTATTAGTTCATTTCATTTTTCCATAGTCCATGGATATTGCAATATTCATATACTGCTGTTACTTTTTCATCTTTTTGTATAGTGAAGTTAGCTTTTGGTTCTTCACCTGGGTTTAAGTAACGTACATACATTCCTTTTTCAGTTTCTAATATTATATATTCAATATAATGTTTTTCTTCCATTGGGTGTAATGTACTTCCTACTACCACTTCTACATTTTCACCGTCTATATTTACAACTGGAACGTGTTTTTCAACTGATGTATCTGCAGTTTTTGCATTTAATAACTCTATATTAGAATTGCATTTACAATCTTCACATTTGCAATCTTCGCAATTACAATTTTCTTTGCAATCACATTCACAACCGCATTCACATTTTTCAATTTCTAATAGTGTTTTACCACAATTTTCACATTTGCAATCTTCACATTTGCAATTTTTATACATATATATATTCATAAGTTTCTCCTATTTAATTTAATATTTTTTACTTGTTATATTTTAATTATTTGAGATGCTTTCTAATTTTTTAAGATTTTCTACTTTAGAAATAATCTTGTTTATATCTTTTACATCTTTTGCTAAGTATGATCCTATTACAACACTATCTGCCCCAGACTTGTATATTTTTTGTATATTACTATCGTTTATTCCACCATCTACTTGTATTAATGTATATAATCCTTGTTTTTTAATTTCTTTTTTTAATTTAGATATCTTTTTGTATGTTTCTTCTATAAATGTTTGTCCACCTTTTCCAGGTTCAACACTCATTATAGTAACTTTAGATAAGTCTTTTAAATATGGAAATATATCTTCAATGTTTTCATTTGGTTTTATCGCAATTCCTACTTGTATATCATAGCTTTTAATATATTTGATAATTTCCTCTAGTGAATTATTTTCTATAGCATCTTTATGTATTGTAATTACTGATACATTATTTAAAGCATATTCATCTATTCTTTCTTTCAAATCATATGTCATTAAATGTACTTCTTTTTTTAATATAGAAATATTGTCAATAATTTTAAATTTTTCATACATATTATCTAGATTATTATTTTTAACAAATTTACCATCCATAACATCTATATGAAATTCTTTTATTCCTGCTTCTTCAGCATTATATATACTTTGTATAAACATATCATTAATGTCCATATCTAAAACTGATAATAGTATCATAATTTTCTCCTACCTAACAATTATAATTATATACTTGCTGTCAAGTATTAACAATAATAATTTTTAAGGTTAATTTCTAATTATTAATTTTTCATGTTATTTGCTTTGTTTTATTTAATTTAATTTTATCTTATCTATCTTTTTATATTTTTAATATTGCGATTTTTTAAAATTAAAACTATACTCCCATTGCATTAGTTTCAGGAAGTGTTGATCCACCATCAATTGCAAATTCTGATCCAGTTATATATGCACTTTCATCTGATGCTAAAAATGCTACTAGTTCTCCTACTTCTTCTGGCTTTCCTAATCTTTTAAGTGGTATTGCATTTGCAAGTGAATCAATAACAGAATCTTTTTCTCCAGAAGTTTCTGCCATATCATCAACAAGTGGTGTATGTACATAACCAGGATGAACACAGTTTACTCTTACTCCGTATTGTGCCATATCTGCCGCTAATCCTTTAGTAAATCCTGTAATTGCAGCTTTTGTTGTTGCGTATGCAACTTCTCCTGGATCTGCAACCCAATTTCCTGTTACACTTGCAGTATTTACAATTGCACCTTTTGATTCAATTAAGTATTTAATGCATGCTTTAGATACATTCCATGCTCCTTTAATATTTATATCAAAGTGAAAATCCCTTGTTTCATCTGTCATTTCCATAAAACTTACAAGTCTTATCACTCCTGCATTATTTGCAAGTATATCTATTTTTCCAAATCTTTTAACAACATCTTCTACAGACTTATTTACATTTTCTACATTTCTTATATCTACTTTGCATCCTACAAGTTCATATCCTTTTTTAGCAAATTCTTTTATTACTTCATCTAACTTATCTGAATAATCAAATATTGCAACTTTTGCTCCATATTTCAAAAATATTGATACTATTCCTTTACCTATTCCACTTGCTCCACCAGTTACTATTGCTACTTTTCCATCTAGTTTATTCATATATTACCTCCATTTGTTATTATATCTTGTATTTTTAATATATATTATACTTAGCTTTTAAACCATATTATTTTCATATAATCTATTATTTTTAATATATATTAGGTCTTATATTTAGTTTATAAAAAAATAAAATAGGCATTTATCCTATCTTATTTTCACTTTATATTTTGAATTATATATTTTATACATTAATTATTTTTAATTATTTTTCACTTACTTTTCTTGCAAGTAATACATATCTAAGTGATGAATCATCATTACATGTTGATAGTGATATTTCTGTTTCACCATTTGTATCTCTTCTTATATATGATCCGTCTGTTGTTTGTCTCATTTTTCCTTCATATATCTCATATTCAACTTCTCTTCCAGTTAAATCTTTAATATATATTTTATCACCTTTTTTTAATTTATCATTTTTTGAAAAGAACATATTATTTCTATAGTTGTGTCCTAAAATTGTTGTATTACCTGGTTCATTTACTCCTGATGTTGATTCAAGCATTGCAACACCTTTTGCAAGTGAATTATTTGTAAGTGGTGTAAGTATTGGATATTTTATCTTTGTTTTTGGTATTCTTATTGTTCCTACTACATCATATCCTGCAAACTTTACTCTTTTTCCACCTTTTATATTTTCTTTTGATTTTGTTTTATTATTTTCTGCACCATTTGGTTCTGTTGTAATAATAGGCCTAGATGGATCTATTTCTCCTGTTTTTTCTGGTACATTATTACTTATTACATTATGATTTTCTGCAGATACTTTTTCAAATTCATCAACAACATTATTTGCTTCTTCATTTACTTTTTCATTACTTATACTTTTTACAACAATAGCTATAATTATTCCAACAATTACAACCAATAGGAATATTAAAATTCCAGTTAAAAATTTACTACTTTTATTATTTTCTATTTCCATATGTATTCCTTCCATATATTTTTTAGTTTTTAATTTTACTTGTCATCTTTTTCATTGTTATATTTTGTTTTTTATTTTGTTTACTATATTTAAATATTATCATACAACATTATAATTTTAAAAATGTTTTAACATCTTTTAATATTTTTAATATAATTTGTTCTAAAAATCAAAATTAAAAGGGGTACTTTTTAAGTTCCCCTTTTAAACATTTTATTACTCTTCATTATTACATTTTACCGCTTTTATTTTTGAGTCTGATTCATATGCAGTTATAGTGATATTATCATTATTTAATTTTGCTTTTAATTGTAGTTTATATACTATTTTTTCTATTATTCCATCTATAACCATATATGCATAATAGTTACCAATTAAATCAAAACACATTTTAAATATTTCTAGATTGTTCAATATATGTTTTTCAAGATCTATATTTTTTTCTTCATAGTTTTCTTTATAATGGGTTATGTCTATTATTTTATTTTCTAAAAAATTTTCAATATCACATAGTATATTATTATTATATGTTGTAATATATGCATAATTTGCTATTTCATGATTATTTACACTTTCTAAAATAATAGTATCTATTCCAATTTTTTGTAATTCATCTTCAATATTTAGAATTATCTTTCTTATATATCCTTTTTCCTCATTTCTTATAACCGAAACTCTAAATCCATTAGATACTACTAACTCATTTGCAAGAAGTTCTTCTAATCGATTTTTATTTTTCTTATTCCTATTTGAATTATATTTTGCTATTTCCTTTTTTAAAGATATAAGTTTTTCTTCTTTAGGCATATATATTTCATAAAAATTATTATTTTCATTTTGTGAAATACTATCTGCAAACTTACTTAATGCATCTTCTAATGATATATATCCATAATCATCTATGAAATTATATATATCAGAATATGTTTCATCTATTAGGCTACTATTATCCAATTCTATATCTTCTAATACTTTCAAAACAATTTTTCCTATTACCATATATATAATATTTGTTTCATTATCAATATATATATCTATTTTTTCTTCAGATTTCAAACATGGTCTAGTAATGCTTAAAACTCTTTTTTGTTTTGGTACTAATGTTAGATATTCAGTAATTTCATCAGCAATTTTTTCTAATTCTTCTTCTAAAAACTTATCTTTGCAAATTTCATTATTGTCTATTGCATATGGTCCATAATCAAATAGGTAGCATAGCAATTCTATACATTTTTTATTTTTATTAATATATTCTTTAACTTCCTCTTTAGTTATTTCTCCTTTTAATATCGTAGAATCTTTTATTGCAACTTTAAATTGTATTTTAAACTTATTATATATATACCTTAGTATATCATACTCAATAATGTTTTTATCTAAAGTTATTATAATAGGAAAATCAATATATATATTTCCTTGAATATACATTTCATACAGCGTATCTATTTCTTTAAATATACACATTTTTTTATTGCTAGTATATTCCTTAAATAGTTTTAAATCTTTTTTATCCTTTATTGCTTTTTCAATGTATTCACCTGGAGTATATAGTGTTACTGCTCCACTCTTCTTTATTTCATCTGCGATTCTATTTTTGCTAAATCCTATAATAGAATCTATGCTAATAATTTTACACTTTTCGGTTTTTTCTTTTCTTTTTGGTTTGTAATTAGTCATGTTTTTCTCCTTTAACTCGCAATTGCTTATTAAAATAATGTAATATCTCACATTTATTATTATAACATGATTTTACATAATTTACTATATTTAAATATAGTAGTTAGTTTATATTTAAATGAAATAAAAGAAGCTATGTTATATAGCTTCTTTTTAAAATATATAATTTAATTTTTAATGGTTGTTTGTCCTTTTTCATGCATAACTTCTATTGATTTTACTTTTAAATAATAATTGTCATCATAATATGGATGTTCTTCTGTACCATAATTTACTTTTTCTTTTTCCCATGTTCCTATTACTTTTATCCAAGTATCTTGATCTTTCAATTCTTCTTTTATATTTCCATCAAACTTGTATTCTAAATATGAAAATCCTCCTGCACAGTAAGGACAAGTTGTAACCGTCGAAATCCTTCCTACAAATGTTTCATTATCTGAAGTTAAAAACAATCCTTCTATTTCTATATTTTTATTTTCATATTTATCTGGACATACATACATATCATTTATTGTTGTATCAAAATATTCTGTGGGTATAATCTTATCTGCTGTTATTTTTTCACCTGTTTTAGAATATAGTATTCCTTCTTGTAATTCTTTTCTTATATATTCTTCTTTTGATTTTTTAACTTCATTATTATTGTCATTGTTATTGTTATTGCTATTATTATTATTTTCTTCTTGTTTTTTATCTACATTTTTTGTTACCTTTTTTGTTACCATATTATCTTTGCTTTTATCTCTTGGTTTTAAAATTGTTGCTAAAATTACTACTATAGCTATTACTATTAACAATAATATAGTCCAAATTATTTTCTTTTTAACATTTCTTTTCAAAACTTTCTCCTATTTAATCTATATACTATACTAAATTAATTATTCTTCTATAATTTTAGCTATAATGCTAAATATTACAAATACAATAAGGTTTACAATTACAATCATAGCTCCAGTACTTACGTTTAATGTATATGAAAAATATATTCCAAATAGGAAGGATACCACACTTAATATTCCTGATGATATTACAACTTTTTTAAATGATTTAAATACTCTCATCGATGATAATGCTGGAAGTATTATAATACTACTAATTAGCATAGTTCCCATCATTCTCATCCCCACTACTATAACTACTGAAGTTAAAATTGCTATTATATTTGTATATCTATCCACATTTAATCCACTTGCTTTTGCAAATTCTTCATCAAATGTTAGTATATATATCTTCCTATAATATATTACAAACATAATGCATACAATAATACTAACTACTATACTTAGTATTACATCGCCTGGGCTCATTGCAAGTATACTTCCAAACATAAAATTACATGTATCTGTATTCATACCTGTAGTTAAAGATACTACAGTTACACCTATTGCAAGTGATGCACTAGATATTAATGCTATTGCACTATCACTTTTAATTGTCTTATTATTTCCTATCTTAAGAAGTATTATTGACGTTATCATAACAATTGGAAGTGATATATATAGTGGACTTGTCATTCCTAGTGCTGTAGATATTGTAATTACACCAAATCCTACATGTGATAACCCATCTCCTATCATGCTATATCTTTTTAGTACCAAGCTTACTCCAAGTAATGCACCACATAGACTAATTAATACACCAACTAATATTGCTCTTTGCATAAATGGGTGTGATAACATACTACTAATTGCTTGAATCATTATTATCACCTACCATTTCATAATCTTTAGTTTTACCACAAAATGCTAATTTTCCATTTCTTATTTCAAGTACATTATCTGAAAATTTTAATGCCCTATCAATATCATGTGAAACTATTAATATTGTTATATTGTTTTCTTTTTGCAATTTAGATAACATTTCATATATTTGAACAGCTATCTTTGGATCTAATCCAGTAGTTGGCTCATCTAATATAATTATCTTATCTGTTGCACATAATGCCCTTGCTATTAATACTCTTTGTTGTTGTCCTCCTGATAACTCACAAAATGCATTTTTACGTATATGATATATTCCGAGTTGTGTCATTATATCCATTGCTTTTTTATAATCGTCATTTTTGTAGAAGATACTACGTATATGCCTATTTATTGTACCAGACATAACTACTTCTTCAATTGATGTAGGAAAATTTGATTGTATTTCTGTTTTTTGTGGTAGGTATCCAATATTTTTTTCTTTTTGAATACTACCTTTATATCCCTTATTTAATCCTAATATGCATTTAAGCAATGTACTTTTACCTGATCCATTTTCTCCTACTATGCAATTAAATGTTCCTTCTTCAATTCCAAAACTTATATCTTCTATTATTGTCTTACTTCCTGGATAGTTAAATGATAAGTTTTCTACTTTTATTAAATCCATTTTTCTCCTATTCTATTTTGTGTTTTTTTATTCCTTTTATTATCTTAGTCTAATGCTTCTTTTAATACATTAATATTTTCTTTCATAAGTGATACCCAAGTTTTACCTTTTTCAAAGTCATCTTTAGATACATTGTGTAGTGTTTGTATTTGCATTATCTTAGAATTTCCTGCTTCTTTTGCTACAGTATCTGCTACTTTTTCATTTCCTAATTCTATATATAATATTACTGGTATTTTTTCTTCTTTAACTTTGTTTACTAAGTATGCTATAGTTTTAGCACTTGGTTCTGTTTCTGTACTACATCCCATAAATGCTGCACTTACTTTTAATCCATAGTAGTTCATGAAGTATTGCATTGGCATCTTATCACCAAATACTAGTCTATCTCTTTTTTTATTATCTACTATATTTTTAATTTCTTTATCTACTTCTTGTATTTCTTTAATATATTTTTCTGCATTTTCCTTATATTTTTCTGCATTTGTACCATCTATTTTTTCCATTTCTTTTTCTAATGCTTTTACCATTTTAATAGCATTTTCTGGTGATGTCCAAATATGTTCATCAAATGCACCTTCTTCATCATGATCATGATGATGTTCATGTTCTTTTTCATCTTCATCATGCTCATTCTCTTCTTTTTCATGGTCATGATCTTCATGTTTTTCATCATGTTCGTGTTCTTCTTCATGGTCGTGATCATCATCATCTTCTGCACCTTCAATTTCTTGTTCTTTTATTGTATCAACTTTGTCTGCTATACATAGTACATTTGTTTTTTTAGTATCTAATGTTTCCATTACTCTATTTGCCCATTTTTCCATTTCGCCACCTATGTATACAAATAAGTCTGAGTTTTGTATTTTAATTAAATCTTGTGGTGTTGGATCATAACTATGTGCATCTTTTCCAGGCCCTAATAGGAATGTAAGCTCTACATTTTTACTATCCCCTATTATTGCTCTTAAAAAGTCATAGCTTGCAAAATTACTTGCTGTAACTTTTAATTTTTGTTCATTTTTAATATTTTTAGCATCTTTATTCATGATATTATTTTTACTTCCTGAAAATATCATAAGTGCTGCGCATGCTACTAAAATAACTAATAGTATAATTGTTAATATTGTTTTTTTAGCTTTCATATTTTTTTCCTTTCTTACTTTTTTCTTCTTTTAAAAGACTAAAATTATTTTTTGTAATACATATTTTTATTATTTTTGAATACACCTATTACAAATACCATAAAATGTTAGTCTTTTTTTATTAATTTTAAACTGATTTTCTTTTTCAATATCTTGTATAATTCTTTCTATTTCATCATTTTCTAAGTGTATAGTCTTATTGCATTTTTCACATATTAAATGATAGTGGTCAGTACATTCTTCTATTTTTTCATTATATTGATAGCAAAATCCTTGGCTATTTTCTAATGCAATCTTGCTTACTACGCCTTTTTCTACTAATCCATTAATTATTCTATAAATTGTTGTAAGACCTATGCTATCTTTTAAGTCTTTTTGTATTTTTCCTATGCTTAAATGCTTATTTGAATTATCCTTTAGATATTTGGTTAGTATTTCTTTTTGTTCTGTATTTCTTTCTTTTTTCATAACTACCTCTATTGAAAATCATTTCCATTATGATATCACTTTTTATTTTATTTGTAAATAGTTTTTTTAATATTTAATTTTGCTTTCATCTTAAAAATTAAACACAAAAATACTCATTACCAATTTTTACCACAAGTGTAAAAATTAGTAATGAGCTTAAATTACTTTAAATTATTTAAATTGTTTATTATTAATTCTTTAAACTATCTTCCTCTAATAGGAAGTCATATATTCCCATTATTACTATACCTTTTTCATTTGTATATTTTACTATGTCATCTTTAACGATAATTATTTTCTTGAAAAAATCATCTGTGTTTGCAAGTGGTCGTATTTCTTGTTCTTTCTTTTCAGTAGTATCTAGATTAAGAGATGATTGTATGTAATATTTTTCACTTCCTCTACTTGCAATAAAATCAATTTCTAATTGTTTAGTTGAAGTATTTGTTCTAAGTTCTACAACACCTACATCAACAGTATATCCTCTTTTTTTAAGTTCCAAATATATTATATTTTCCATTATATGGTTTTCTTCTATTTGTCTGAAATTCAAGAACGAATTTCTTATTCCCATATCTGTAAAATAATATTTTTGGGGTGTTTCAATATATTTTTTTCCTTTTATATTGTACCTTTGCGCCTTTTCTATAATGAAACTATTTTCTAGGTATGATAGGTAATTATATATAGTTTTGTTAGTTATAGTAGATTTTGAATCGTAGCTTTTAAATGTATTTGCTAATTTTAATGGATTTGTTAATGAACCAATTGAAGAAGAGATAATCTCTACTAATTTCCCTAATTCTTCTTCATTTTGCACTTCATGCCTTTCTATTACATCATTTAAATATACATTATCTTTTTGTGTTTTTAAATAATCTACTTTTTCTTCTATACTATCTTGTAATAATACTAATGGCAAACCACCGTATGTTATATATTCTTTCCATATGTCTACTTTGTTATTACTATTTTCTTTTTCATTATTTTTAAATGAATATATTTCTGAAAATGTTAATGGATATACTCTTATCTCATCACCTCTACCACGGAACTCTGTAATAATATCACTTGATAAAAATTTAGAATTACTTCCTGTTACATATATATCTAAATTATCTTTTCTTAAAAAGCTATTTAAAACACTTTCAAAATCTTTACATTTTTGTATTTCATCTAGTAGTATATAATATTTTTCCTCATCCTTTATTTTACTCATAATATATTCATATAGTTCTTTTGGGTCACAATATTTTTCATTTTCAATTGAATCTAATTCAAGCTTAATAATATGGTCTTTTGGTATACCATCTTCTAACAAATAGTTTTTAAATATTGGGTCTAAAAGATATGACTTACCACATCTTCTTATACCAGTTACAATTTTAATTAGTCCATTATTTCTTTTTCTTACTAATTTATCTAAATAATAGTCTCTTCTTATTTCCATCTCTTCTCCTTACATACTATTATTATAATATATTTTTAAGCAAAATCAAATACCCATTACTAATTTTTTACACTTGTGGTAAAAATTGGTAATGGGATTAAATAATTACTATTGGAAATTATTTAAAATATTTCAATTAATATATAATAAATTTTAATTTAGAGTTTAATTTCTAAAATTTAAAATTATACTTCATATATACATAATTTGTCATATCATAATTTAAATTATCTGCCATCATGTCTCTTGCCTTTTTAGATTTTCTAGATATTCTAGTCCCTATAACTAATGGGTCAATATATCTAATTTTAGCTTCATGATGTACATAGTACCTATTTTCTGGTTTTTGTTTAGAGGATATAACTGTTTTAGCATTTTTCCATAGGTTAAATATTTCTTTGTATTTAGATTTTTGTATTATATCTATTATCTGTTTTTCTGTTAATGTATATAGTTCTTCTTTTTTAATTAGTCCTTCTTTTTCTAATCCTTTTAAAATATCTGCAATTAATTGCATAGAGTATCTTGTCTTATCTTCCCTATACTTAATAGATTGTATGCTTGTTACACGTACAAATTCTTCTGCTATTTCTTTTGTTTTAAATCCTAACTCCGATATATTATCCTCATTTTTCTGTATAGATATATCATTATATATCTTTTTAACTTCATCTATATCTAGTAATTTATATGAAAATAGTGCATTAGATAGTGAGTATTCTAACCTATCTGCAGATAGTTTTGGTCTATCATTATCTGCTATTTCATACATATGATAATCATCTACTTCTTCAATTTCTATATTATCTCTTTCAAGTAATCTCATTATTTCTCTAGATTTTTTAATTATTTCATGTGTCATATTTTCTGTAGCTTCTTGTTTCATATAGTCGCCTTCTAAAAAGTCTACACAGTGTTTAAATGCAGGTGTTGCAATGTCATGAAATAATCCTGCAAGTGTTTGTTTCTTGTCATGTGTAAAATGCCATATGATTAAAGCTACTGCAATTGAATGATCTAAATTTGAAAAGAAGAAATCACTTTCAAATAGTTTAGAGTATATTGTTCCACAAGTAACACTAATATGGCTTTGGCTCCTCATAGGCTTTGTATTAATATAGTCTTTTAGCCAAACCGGAAATTCTTCTGCTAATATATCAAAATATTCTAATATCCTCTCATCCGCTTTCTTTAAATAATCATCCGCAACTACCCATTCTACAAGATAATTTTGGCTTTTGTATTTCTTTTTTACTAAACTCTTTTTTTCTTCTTCTGGTTTTAATAGGTTAAGTCTTACTGCCATTTCGTATATTGCTTCATTAAATGACTTCATTTTAGATAACACAAAATTCATTTCTACTATTGTATTAAACACATCTATTAATTCTGAATCTGGACTAATTGCTTTTATCCCATATACATTCCTAAACTTATATTCTAACTCATAGTACCTTAAAAACTCTTTGCTGTTCTTATCTATTTTCTTTAGATATTTTTCTGTTTCTTTTTCATTTCCTAGCTTGTAATATAGTATAAGTAGTGGAAATAGTATATTTAAATCATCATCATTATACTTATTATATACTTTTAATATTTTCTCTTCATCTTCTAAATATGTATATATTCTCATAAGGTGATATCTTGCTTCTAAATTATCTTCATTATCTAATCTAATCATTTCTTCAAATATATTTGTAGCTAATTTAAACCTACCACTTTTGGCCATTTCTATCCCTTTTATTTTTAATAATTCCATATAATTTTTTGTTTCACGTATTTCATAAAAATGTCCTATATTTTCTTTTTTAAAGAATCCTTGCTTTTTTAGTTTTTCTTTTTCTTTCTTAAGTGGTCCTTCTATTATTTCTAAAGCTCTATTTGAGTTTTCTTCCATATCTGCTAAAAATATTATAGCATCTAAACAATCATTACATATCTCATATGCTTTTTTAGCTCTTTTAATAGCTATTTTTTTTGTTTTAGAATCATTTACTGCCTTATCTAATAATTCATATGCTTTATCAAAATCTGTTTGTTCTTTTCCTTCATGTTCCTTATTATACTTATCTATAAACTCTTGTACTTTCTTATCATATTCCTCTTCAGAATCAAATTCTTGATCTCCTAAGAACTTATCTAATTCTTCATATATATCTTCATGCATATTAACTCCCCTTTATATTACATATATCTTCTATTAAATATATCAACTATTTCTTTACCATGTGTACGTATTTTAATTTCTGAAAGTATATTACTTTTTCTTAGTTCTTCTACTGCCTTAGGTTTAACTTCAATTAACTCTTCTAATTCCTTATTGGTAAAAATATAATATGCAGGTATATTCATTTTCTTTGCCCTATTTTTTCTAAATTCAATTAATATATTTTTTAATTCTTCTTCAGTTACTTTTTCTAATTTTTCTTGTCGATCTTCTTTTTCTTCTTTTTTATTTTCTTCTCCATAGTTACAATACTTATTCATATAATAATTATAGTAATTTATATTTTCGTTAATACATATATCTAAATATGATTTAGCTATTTTTTCCATACCATTTTTTGATTCAACAATCTCATCTTTATCTCTATGTGATATATCATATTCCATTTGTCTTACTAAAGAATCTGCTCTTAACACTTTGTATTTCATGTCTTTAGGAGCCTTTTTTGTATTTAATATTGTATCTTGATTTGACGCTACTACTAAAACTCTCCTATAATAATTAAAATTCTTTGATGCCAATAATTTTATAATATTTGAATTCCTATCTTCCCATATCTTCCTTACAACTTCTCTTTGTGCTTCTACCTGTCTTAATGGTGAGTACATCCCTTTTCTTATTTTCTTACCACCTACATTATATTCTCTTACAAATTCTCCTTTGTCAGTTACCCTTATATTTCCTATAAGATTTTTACACTCAACATAGTATGTATACACCGGTGTTATAATTACATAGTCTATTTGTGCAGTTAAATCATTATGCTTTAATTTAACATCTCTTAAAACATACATTCCTATATTTGATTTTTTTAATTGGTATGCTATTTCATTTTCGCCTTCTAATCCTTTTTTAACTGTATATAATTTTTGCTTTACCATCTTGTTATTAGGATATTCTTCATTTAATTTTTTTAATGCATCATACTCTTCTTGTAATGTACTTTCTTTTTTCAAAAATATTGTTTCTTTAAATCTTAATGCTTCACTTAATGAATCTATTATTCCCATATTCACTCCAATTAATTATATTTCTTTTTTATTCTTTTTAAACTGTATTTGTATATTATTTAATTGGCTAAATTAGATATTTCTCTAATCATTTCATAAAAATCATCACTATTTATGGAATTTTCATCAAATATAAAAGTATAAATGTTATTATATGGTTTAAAACTAACATAGGATGAATTTTCAAATCCTCCGCCTGGTTGAAGTCCTTTTTCATAATCATTAATATATGTGTAATATTCTGCCACAAATCCAATAATAATCTTTTTATCTCCTAAAATTAATTTATTTATATTTTTTTCAATCTCTCCATTGCTACCATTGCTAATTAAGTAATTATCTTGATTTATATCATATTTTAAATTTATAGAAGATAGCATTTCTTTCATTATTTTTCTTCTTTCTTTTATGTATTCATATGGATTATCTGTTCTTTTATATGTTGAAACTTCTGATATAAAAATACCATTTTTAGAAATATTTTTTTCTATATATTCTTCTAAATTAGTATCATCAGATATATTTTCACAACCTAATAAATAAGCAATATTAGCTTTAGCCATTATATCTTGATTAAAAGTTTTAGGAACATCATTAACAGTTAATCCAGTATCACTTGGCCAACTACTTTTTTTATTATTATTACCATTAGAATCCATTGTTTTACTTATTTCATTTTCTTTTGTATTTTCTAACATATCTAAGTTATTATCTAAATTATTATTTTTTTCTTCTGACTGCACACTGTTTTCTATATTTATTTTATTAGAATTTTGTTTACTATTATTAAAACATAATGTAACTATTATTATAATAATAATCAATATAATTATAGATAACAACACCATTTTTTTCTTTTTCATTATATCCTCCTTCTTTTACAAAATATTATTATAAATTATAACTTATTCTCCTAAAAGTAAATTTATAGTAGCTGTATTAAATCTATCACTTAATGATCTACTACCAATTTGTCTATTATTATGACTAGGCAATTCAAGTATAATTGACTTATCAACTCCACCATCTTCCACAGCCCATTGTGCTAAATATCCTGATGAATTTTTATTAGTACCTATATTTTATTATTCCTATTTAATCATTGTTGAAACACAAATTATATAATATTTAATTTGAAGATATATAATCCATAGAATGACCACCAATAATTTCTCCTGTTGTGCAATCTATAAAATAACTATATTTGCCTTCTGTATATCTTTTTACAACATTATTAAAATTATCTTCATATATAATAACTACTACCCAAGCATTTCTAATCTTATCTTTTATATAATAATAATTTTTGTCATCTATACTAGCTCCTTGAGTTTGCATAGATTTATAGTATTCTTCATAATTATGAATTCTATCATAAGCATCTGCATTCATTTTTACTATCATTTGTTTTACTTTCGTATCAATAATTTTATTAGTTTTTATTTTTTTATCCTCCTCTAATGCTATTCGGATAGCTTCTTCTTTAGTTACATTTATTTTGTTATTGTCAAATGGAATATTTTTCACTCTAAAATATGCAAGCTCTTTATTTTTAGACTCTATACCAATGCTTATACTTTCATATGGATTATATGTTTCTCCATATATTTTATTATATGTTATATCTATTTTATAGCCTTTATCTTTTCCAGTTCCCTCTTTATTATTTGCCCAAACTTTTGTAATTTTGTATTCACCTTCTTTAAAGCCAAATAATTTATAATACCAATCCGCTACTTTTTTTAGCTTCGTCTTCTGTTATTACAATATTTCTATCTTGTATATCATTATTATTCCAAATACCATAAAATTCACCAGTAGTTCCATTAATACTTATTTCATATTTATCTTCGGTAATAAATCTATATATTATAGTATTAGAATCTATTTCTTTGTAGTGTTTAGTATTTATAATATTCGAATTAAATTTTATTTCTTTTAATTTATTTATAGCTATATATTTAGCTTGTTTTTCTGTGATATTTTCTTTTTGACTCTTATCTGTAATTTGATCAGTTGCATCATTAATTTTTTCTGGTTTTTCCCATATGTTTTCTTTCACTTTATGACTTGCAAGAACTACTACTGTTAAAAATATCAATATTCCTATAATAATTCCTATTTTTTTTAAAAAAACTTTTTTTCTACTTTTTGTTATATTATTTTCTTCTTCTTTCTTTATTTCATCATTCATATTTTAAAATCCTCCTCGTCATAATTAGAGTTCATTTTTTTCATTATATCCTTCTTCTTTTGCAAAAAATGATCCATATATATAATGGACCATTTCATATTTGTTTTGCTTAATTATTTTTGCTTACCATGACAATTCTTGTATTTCTTACCACTTCCGCATGGGCATGGATCATTTCTTCCAATTTTCTTTTCATCGTTAACTATTGGTTCTTTTTTCTCTATGCTTGCTTTAGGTGGTTTGTTGTCTACTTTAATATTTTCTGTTAAGTCTTCTTGTTTAGCATCAGTTATTGTAATATTTGTAGTTCTTTCTGTATTTTCTGATTTGAATGCATGTGTTATTAATTTAGCAACGTCTATTTTAATATCTGTTATCATATCATCAAACATATTAGATCCTTCAAGTCTATATTGTACTACTGGATCTTGTTGAGCATATCCTCTAAGTCCAATACCATGTCTTAAGTCTTCCATGTCATCGATGTGTTCCATCCACTTATCGTCTACTACTTTTAGTATAACAACTCTTTCTAATTCTTCAAATTCTTTTCCAATTTCTTCTTCTTTTTCTTTTAGTAATGCATGAACATTTTCTTTCATTTCTTCTCTTAATTTAACATCGTCTATTTTTTCTTTTGATTGATCTTTTTCTAGTTCTTTAGCCTCTGTTATATTAAGCATATTAGACATTTCTTGTTTAAATATTTCTATATTTAAATCTCTACTATACATATCATTTTGATAAGTATCTACTAATGCGTCTACAGTAAAGTCTACCATATTTTTTATAGCATCTCCCATATCTTCACCGTCTAATACTTGTCTTCTTTGTTTGTATATTATTTGTCTTTGTACATTCATTACATCGTCATATTGTAATGTTCTTTTTCTTGAGTCAAAGTTAATTCCTTCAACTTTCTTTTGAGCATTTTCTAATTGTCTTGAAAGTAGTTTTGTTTGTAGTGGTACATTTTCGTCTATTCCTACTGCATCATAATATCTAGAAACAATATCTCCTCCAAATATATGCATTAAGTGGTCATCTAATCCTACATAAAATTTTGATTCTCCTGGGTCTCCTTGTCTTCCTGATCTACCTCTTAACTGATTATCTATTCTTCTTGAATCATGTCTTTCTGTTCCAATTATTCTTAATCCACCAGCTTTTTTAACTTGTTCTTTTTCATCTGCTATTTCTTCTTCAAACTTTTTAACTAAATCCTTATATTCTTTTCTAAGTTCAATGATATATTCATCATCAGTATCTGAGTATGCTGTAGCTTCGTTAATTTCAGCATCTGTTCTACCATTTCTTTGCATTTCTTCTTTTGCTAAGAAGTCACTATTTCCTCCTAGCATAATGTCTGTTCCTCTACCTGCCATGTTAGTTGCAATTGTAATTGCACCTAATTTTCCAGCTTGTGCTACTATTTCAGCTTCAGCTTCGTGATTTTTAGCATTTAGTACAGTATGTTTTAATCCTTTTTTCTTTAAAAGATTACTTAATTTTTCTGAGTCTTGGATTGATATTGTACCTACAAGTACTGGTTGTCCTTTTTTATGTGACTCTTCAATATCTTTAATTACTGCTCTGTATTTAGCATCTTGATTTTTAAATATAACATCTGTTTCATCGTTACGAATAACTGGTAAGTTTGTAGGTATTTCTACAACGTCTAGATTATATATTTCTCTAAATTCTTTTCCTTCTGTCATTGCAGTACCAGTCATTCCTGCAAGCTTATCATATATTCTAAAGAAGTTCTGGAATGTAATTGTAGCAAGTGTTTGTGATTCTTCTGCAATTGTTATTCCTTCTTTAGCTTCTATTGCTTGGTGAAGACCATTTGAGTATCTTCTTCCATACATTATACGTCCTGTAAACTCGTCTACTATTAGTGCTTCACCATTTTTAACTATATAGTCAATATCTTTTCTCATTATTCCATGTGCTTGAAGTGACTGATTAATATGGTGCACTAATGTTGAATTTTCAAGGTCATTTAAATTTTTTAAATTAAAATATTCTTCTGCTTTTTTAGCACCTTTTGCTGTAAGTGTAGAAGTTCTAGATTTTAAATCAACTACATAATCATATTTTTCAAGTTCTGCAGCTTGTTCCTTATCTTTTGCTTTTTCTTCTACTATTTCTTTCTTTGTAAGTGTTCTTACAAATCTATCAGCATCTTTGTATATATCATTAGACTTAGTTGCTCTACCAGATATTATAAGTGGTGTTCTAGCTTCGTCTATTAATATTGAGTCAATTTCGTCAACTATTGCATAGTGTAATGGTCTTTGTACCATGTCTTCTTTGTATAATACCATGTTATCTCTTAAGTAATCGAATCCTAATTCATTGTTTGTGGTATACATTATGTCACATGCATATTGTTTTCTTTTTTCTTTTGAACTCATTTGGTTTAAGTTAAGTCCTACAGTAAGGCCTAGATATTTAAATATTTTACCCATCCACTCACTGTCTCTTTTTGCTAGGTATTCGTTTACTGTAACAATATGTACACCTTTTCCTTCTAATGCGTTTAAGTATGCTGGTAATGTTTCAACTAATGTTTTTCCTTCACCAGTTTTCATTTCTGCTATTCTTCCTTGGTGTAGTATTATTCCACCTATTAATTGAACATCAAAATGTCTTAATCCAATTACTCTTTTTGATGCTTCTCTAACTACAGCAAATGCTTCTGGTAGTATGTCATCTAATTTAGCTCCATCTGCTAATCTTTTTTTGAATTCTTCTGTTTTAGAAGCTAACTCTCCTGCAGATAATTTTTCCATTTCAGGTTCTAAGCTATTTATCTTTTTTATCAAAGGTTTTACTTTTTTTACTTCTCTTTGACTGTATGTTTTGAATAATCCCATTTTTTCCTCTTTTCATCTAGTTATTATATTATATTATTTTTATTATATATTATATGCTTTAATATATGAAGTCTTTCTATTAATTATTTTCTATTAATATATTTTTTAATATTTCACATTATTTTCATTCTAACACAGCATATATATTTTATCTACTTAAAACTACATTAAATGATTGTTAAAATATATTTTTCTAAATTCATTTAATATTTTAATATTTTCTTCATTTGTACTTATCCAGAATATCTTAGTTATATCCTTCTTTTGTATGTATTTTATCATATTGTATACATTAATTGGTAGTGTATAGTTTTCATCTTCTATATATATGTTTTTAATATTTTTAATATCTTCTTTTTCTTCTATCTTTTCGTAGTTTAGTCCAAGCCCAATTATTTCCAGCATTCTAATTATATATATGCTTTCAATTATTTTTAATTTCATATCATCAGCTGCTACTATACTATATAGTGATGCAATAGTTGTTTTGAAAAAGTCATAGTTTTCTCTTTTATCAAATATACTATCTGCAAAATATGAAGCTTTTTTTAGTATCTCTGTTGCAAGTATCGTCTTTTCATAGCTAAATCTAATATCATAAAAACTTTCAACTACTTCTGCTTCATTTAAATGGTACATTTTTGTTCCTTTAAATAATATGAAGTTAGATAGTGTATATAATTCTGTAGAGTTTAAGAATTTCTTTTTCCTTTTAACTCCTTTTGCCATCACAGATATTTTACCATATTCTGGTGTAATTAGTGTAATTATCTTATCACTTTCAGAAAATTCATTTTCTCTAATTACAATACCAGGTGTTTTAATTAATTTCATTATGATTTAAACCTACTTATTATATTATCAGTATTTGTCCAACTTTTTCTTGTTTTTACCCATGTTTGCAAATTAACTTTGCAACCTAAAAATTCTTCTAAGTCCTGTCTTGCAGTGCTTCCTATTTTTTTAAGCATCTTACCATTTTTACCTATTATTATTCCCTTATGTGATTCTTTTCTAGTATATATTACTGCTTCAATATTTACTATGTCTTCACCTTTTTTAGTCTTACCTTCTTTAAAGTTTTTAATTTCAATATATATACCATGTGGTATTTCTTCATTTAAGAACTTAAGTGCTTTTGACCTAATTATTTCTTCACACATTTCTCTTGTTGTTTGGTCTGTATATTCTTCTTCATTATAGTACTTAGGGCCTTCTGGTAATAACTCATATATAGTTTCTTTTAGTTCTTCTATTCCAGTATTTGTATAGCTTGATGTAGCTATAATATTTTCAAAGCCTAAGTCTTCTAACATAGCTATTTTTTCTTCTATTATTTCTTTTTTAACTCTATCTGTTTTAGTTATTATACATATAATTGGTTTCTTGCTTTTAGTTATTTTTTCTATAATATTTTCATCAAATACAGATAACTTCTTCTTATTTGCAGCTATTGCATATATTACTATATCAACATCTGAAAGTGTTTCTAAACTACTATCTATCATTACTCTAGATAGCTTGCTTTCAACCTTATGTATTCCTGGTGTATCAATGAATATTGCTTGCATTTTTTCATCTGTATATATTCCACGTATATTCTTTCTTGTAGTTTGTACCTTAGGTGATACTATTGATACCTTCTCACCTACTATCCTATTAAATATAGTAGACTTACCTGCATTTGTTTCCCCTACTATTTGTATGTATCCTGATTTAAACATGTATTACTTACCTCTCTTAATATACATATTATACATTATTTTAACATATATTTCATTAATATATATTAAAAAGCACCATATTTTGATGCTTTTTCTTTAATTATATTTCTTACTCATTTATTTATTATTATATAATTTTGTTTTCTCTTTTTCTCTTATTATTTTCTTTCTTCTTTTCTTCTTTCTGTCTCTTTTCCTTCTTTCTTCTTACCTAAAACAATGGTGCAAGTATCCTTAAAAAGCCTTGTCTAATTTTTTGAAATATACTTCTTTTTGCATCTTTTTCATTAACCCTAGTAGATACCATATATATTTCATCTAAATCCCTCCCCATTTCTTTAGCTACTTTAGTGCTTGTAAATAGTGTTGCAGATTCAAACTGCAAATACATACTTCTAAAGTCTTGGTTCATACTACCAATTATTGATGTCTTCCTATCAAATAGTAGCATTTTAGCATGTATAAAGCCTGGGTTGTATAAAAATATTTTTATACCCGCTTTTACATATTCGTAAAATGTTGATTTAGTAATCTCATATACCAATCTCTTATCTGGTATGCCAGGAACTACAATTCGTACATCTACTCCTCTTTTGGCAGCTGCAATTAATGCCTCAGACATTTCATTGTCTAATATTAGATATGGTGTTGTAATTTCTATACTTTCTTTAGCTCCCCATATTAATTGCATAAAAGTGGTTTTCATAACTAGTTCATCATCACCTGGTACTTCTGCAAATGGTAATACTATTCCTTCTGATTCAGGTGATTTTGTAGGTATGTGTTCATCTAAGTTTTCTTTTTCATCTGTAATTGTTGTCCACATTTCCATAAATATTTTAGTCATACCATGTACACCTTCACCTACCGCTCTAAATCCTACATCTTTCCAAAATCCTGCTCTATGATATACATTAATATATTCGTCCCCAATATTTATTCCTGCCATGTATCCTATAGTATCGTCTATTATCATTATCTTTCTGTGGTCCCTACTATTATATATTAATGACAATTTAGGGAGTACCGGGTTGCATCTTGCAACTTTTACTCCAGCCTTTTTAACTTCACGTATTTCCCTTATTGGCATCTTTGTTGTTGAACCAACATCATCATATATTATCCTAACATCTAATCCTTCTTTTGCCTTTATCATTAATTCTTCTTTTAACATATCCCACATAACACCAGTAGATATTATGAAAAACTCTAAGTATATGCTTTTTTTAGCACTTCTAATATCTTTAATGAATGATTGGAGTATATCATCTCCTAGTGGTATATAGTCTACTTCTGTATTTTCGTATACTGGAAAATCATTATATGTACTTAAGTATGTAACTACTCTTTTTAAGTTTCCTTCTTGTTTTGCAATAATTTTGCTATCATCTACCTTGCTACCAGATATATTTTCTCTTCCTTTTTCCACTCTTCTTTTTAATTGCTCATATGATTTTGTATTACCAAATATTATGTAGGTAATACTACCAAATATTGGAAATATACCAACTATTATTAGCCATGAAAGTTTCATACCAGGGTTTTCAGGTGAAATAACTATTAGTGTAATTGAAAGTATTCTTAGTATTTCATTAATAATCTTTTCAGCATTACCTATTTCAACCTTATTGTATCCTTCAATTAATAAAAAAACTTGAAGTACTAGTAATATCGCAGTTATTACAAGCTTGTTTAATACTTGGTCATATATTGTTGTCCTACTACCTTTTCCTCTTTTTTCTAATAATTCTTTTCTCTTTTTTTCTCTTAGTTTTTCAACTTCTATATTATTGCCGCTATCATCATTTGATACATTATTTGGCAAATATCCTTTTTTAGCAGTTTCTTTCTTATCTTTTTTAATTCTTACCTTATCTATTGCCTTAATACTTTTTCTACTATTAGTATCTTCCCATCTTCTTTTTTTCCAATTATACTTTTTCATAAGATAGCTCCTATCACTTATTTCCTATTAATAGCTATTATACCACACTTTTTAATTCTATAAAAATTATATATTTAAGCATTTTAAAAATCCTGCGTAAAATTTCTGTGCATATGCACACTTTTTTTACGTAGGATTTTCTTCTTTTCCTATTTATTCTTTTTAATTATACTAACCTTTTTTCTGCTATTAGCATTAAGTGATTGTGGAACTATATCCAATAACTCAAACTCATTATTTAATACATTTTCATTATATATTCTAAGTAATATAGAATTAGTATTATATATTGATAATTTTATATCATGATAGTCTACTATTGCTGATTTAAATGCAGGTAATAATATACTTAAATTTGATGCTTCATCTGAAGCAAATGTATTAATAATTCCTGCTTTTACACCTTTTTCTACTAATGCTTTAAGTAACTTATCTGATTTTTGATATATATCTGTATAGTCAATTCCTTGCTTTTCTTCACTAAAATAATTAAATCTTGAGTATCTTATCATATATATATGTTTTAATATTTCTTCATCTGGAATATTATCTATTCCACTATATATAATATCATACACAACTTTTTGAAATTTTCTTAACACTTCATCTTCTTTTAAATTATTTGTAATTAAAAATCCAACTTTTTTTTCTAATATATTTTTGTATTTCATAAAATTATCTGGACTTTGCATTTTCAAATATTTATCAATCTTATCTAAACAATCCTGCCTATCTCTTTCTAATATTTGCCTATATATATTAATATCGAATATATCATATTTTTCTTGGTCTATTGCTATTAGTTGTTTTTTCTTAACTGCAAATGCTTCAAATAATAATTCATGATTATTTAATATTTCATCTATTTTAGCAACAGTATTAGATAGCTTTTTTCTTTCTTCTTCAGTTTTATTTAAAAATTCCTTACTATTTTGCATTAATTTTAATGTCTTAATATCATTTTCATATTCTTCATATACTTGCTTTTTCTCTTCTTCAGTTGAAGATACATAAAGTAGCTTATCTAATGCCATATCATAATCATCTAAATTTTCTACTTTTAGTTTTTCTTTAATTATTTCTTTTGATTTTTCTCTTAGATCATATTCTATTTGACTTAATCTTGCTTTTCTAAATTCATCTTTTCCATGTAACCATTGCATATTAAAAGTTAGAATAATTTCTGAAGGTGTAGCAATTTTAGATTTATGTTTTTTCCAGCTTAATTCATCAAAGTCTCTTACAAGTTCTACTTCATTTTCTATGCTTCCATTTTTTACCATTCTTTGAAATATTTTAGAATATGGACTCTTTTTAATTGTAAAATATCTTGGCTCATATTTCATAAGAGCATACATACAAGAGATGGAATTCGAATTAAACTGTATCTTACTTTTTTCTAAATCTACATTTGGAGCATAACCATTTTCTATAATTTCAAATTCTTGTATATCTTTTAATAAGTTTAACATTCTATTTTGAAATTCACTTTTTTTCATAACTTCTTGAGTTACTATCATGTATGAATTATAATTTCGTTCAACTTTTTCCATTGTTTTAATAATTGTATCTTTTTCTTTTTCTTGTATATTTTTCATATACAATATCTTTTCTACATTTTTAATAAAGTCTGACTTATTAAAAAACAATTTAAACATCTTTTGTATTTCCTCCAATATATATTCTAATATATTATATGTTTGTATTTTAACTTTTCTTTTTCCTTTTTTTCTAATTTATTTAGCTAGTTATTTCATCAAATATATTATTAATTTGTTGCCATTCACTATCTGTAATAGTAACTACAGAATTACCATTGTTTCCTGAAGAAATCATATTCATCTTTTTCATTTGTGACAGTATATCTTCACATCTTTCATCAGATATCCTATATTTTCTTCTTAAATATCCATGTGATATTTCATCATCTTCTATCATATCTTCAATCGCATCCATAAAGTATTGTTCATTTGTTGTATAATTAATTATATCTTCCACATATTTTTTGTCTATATTTAGTGTTCCTTTTCTTATCTTAAATGCCTTATCAAAGCTAGAACTTGTAGCTAGTATATCGTTGTTTACTCCACTTTTTTTATGCTCATATGTATCTCTTACTGCCATCCAATCACTTTCGTCCATTAATACTTTTCTTGGCTCATTTTCTTGTTTAGGTGATACTATTCCCATAATTTCCATTGCATTTAAATATTCTTCTGCTTTTTGATTTGATATTTTAAATATTCTTTCTAAGAAACTTGCTGATGCAAATTTTTCTCTTACAACTCTTTGAATTGCAACTTTTAAGTTAGGGTCTTTAAATACTGAAGTGCTATTAGTATTTCCATTATTGTTTTCTGTTACTTCTTCTTTATTATCTTCCATTATGCTTTCAATAGTTTGCTCTTCATATCCTTTTGTAATATCATCATTTTCTTTTTCTAAGCTTCCACCATTTTCATATCTATCTCTAATTTCACCCCACTGGTATTCTGATACTAATACATTTCTAGGTTTGTTTCCTTCTTGTGCTGAAACTATTCCCATTTCTTCCATTGTATCCATTATTCTACCAGCTCTTGAGTCACCTATCTTAAATTTTCTTCTCAAAAAGCTTATTGATGCAGTCTTATCTTTTACACATCTGTCTATTGCATCTATTAGTATTGGATCTCTATCATCTTCTGGATCTTCTCCATCATCTATTTTCTCAGTATTAGGTAATTTACTTTCAATTTCTTTTTGTATATTAATTGATGTTTCAGATTGATCATCTCTTTTAATGTAGTCAACAACTTTTACTATTTCTTTTTCGTCTATGAAGGCACCTTGTACTCTAAGTGCTTTAGGTTCACCTATAGGTAGGTATAGCATGTCACCTTTTCCTAAAAGTGATTCTGCTCCACTTTTGTCTAATATAATTCTAGAGTCTGTATTTGATGTTACAGCAAATGCAATTCTAGATGGTATATTTGTTTTAATTAATCCTGTTATTACATCTGTAGATGGTCTTTGTGTTGCTACAACTAAATGTATTCCTGCAGCTCTTCCCATTTGTGCTATTCTACATATTAGCTCTTCTACTTCTTTTGCTGATGCCATCATTAAGTCTGCTAGCTCGTCTATAATTATTACAAGCTTTGCCATTCTTTCTTCTTTTGGCATTTTTTCGTTAAAGTTGTCTATATCTTTAACTCTTTCTTCTTTAAATCTAGTATATCTTTTAAGCATTTCTGAAACACCCCATTTAAGTGCAGCTGATGCTTTTTGTACATCAGTTATAACTGGTACTAATAGGTGTGGTATTGAATTATACATTGAAAGTTCTACAACCTTTGGATCTATCATTAAGAATTTAACTTCATTTGGATCTGCCTTATACACAATACTTGTGATTATTGTGTTTACACATACAGATTTACCAGAACCTGTACTTCCTGCAATTAGTAAGTGAGGCATCTTATGTATATCTGCAACAATTGTTTCTCCTCCTACACCCTTACCTAATGCAAATGATATCTTAGATTTGCTATCTGCAAATTCCATACTGTCAATTACATCACCTAAATGAACCATTTCTCTTTTCTTATTTGGCACTTCTATTCCTACTGCTTGTTTACCTGGTATTGGTGCTTCTATTCTTAATGTTTCAGCAGCTAGATTAAGTGCTAAATCATCAGATAGGTTAGATATCTTACTTACCTTTACCCCTACTGCAGGTTTAAGTTCATATCTTGTAATAGCAGGTCCAACTGATGCATTAATTACTTTAGCTGATACTCCGAATGAGTATAGTGTTTTTTGTAACTTATTTGCTGTATCTTCTACCAATTTCTTATCAGCCTTATGCACTTTAGATGCTTTTTTTAATAGGTCTATTGGTGGGTAATTATATGCATAATCTTCATATTTAATATCATTAGGATCTACTGTCATTTCAAGTTCTGTTTTAGGTGTGTTTTCTTTTTGTTTTGTTTCAAATACAGCCTTACCTATTTGTTCAATATTACCTTTTTCTTCCATAGTAAAATCAGGTGGTTCTTCACCACTTATAAATTGATTTTTAGTAGCTTCTACTTCTATTTCAGAATTAACAGGTTCTACTCCACCATCTTTTTGTACATCATAAATCTTAGATTTGTCTTCTTTTCTTTTAAATATGCTAAATAATCCACCATATGTACGTTCTTCAGGCATAGGTTCTTCAACTATTTTACCTGTTTCTGTATCATATTTAACTTGTGAATATTTTTTAGGTACATATGTTTCAGACATGCTTTCTAATTGTTCTCTTCTTTGTTTTCTAAGTTCTCTTTTTTGTTTCTTATTTTCTTCTATTTCATACATTGCCTTAGATACATAATCTGTTGGGCTAATTTCAAATAATAGTATTAGCATAATTATTATAAGTGATATATCAATTATTGTAGCACCTAGTACTCCGAATGATTTAATAAGTGGTGCTGCAATTAGCGTTCCTAATGCCCCTCCACCTTGGTTTCTTGTACCTAATGCATATCCCATTTTAATATTTTCAGAAAGCGATTTTCCTGTAATTCCCATATTACCATTTGATACATTAAGCATTGTATATGCAGCAGATATTAATAATAATACAATTATTGCTTGTTTTATTTTTCTTCTTTCACCATACTGGTCATCTCTTGGTACAAGTAATGTAAGAGCTAGCGAAAATATAGGGAGCATTTGTTTTAACGGCCCAAAAACACCAGCAAATACTGGTGATAGTTTTTCAGTTAATACTCCTGTACTTCCATATATAATAATACCTAGTACAATAGTTGTAAGTAGCATTATTATAAATGTAAAATCTAAACTATTCACTGAGCTTTTATTATTATTTTTACTTCCTTTTTTTCTTCCTCTTTTAGCCAATTTTATCCCCTCTTACCTATTTAATCCTCTTCTGTCTTCTTTTAGTTTTTCAATTGATTGTATTAAATAATCTTCTTGTGCTTGAAGGCTTCCTAAAAGTTCGTTTATTGCCATCTCAGCTTCAGCAAGTTTTGAGTCAGCATAATCTCTTGTCCCTTCACTTATCTCTCTTGATTGTATTTTTGCATCTTCAATAATTTTAAGTCCTTTTTCTTCAGCTTGTCTTGTTATTTCATGTTCATCAATCATTTCAATTATTCTTTTTTCAGCTTCTTTAACAATATCATCCGCTTCTTTTTCAGCTTCTTTACATATTCTTTGTCTTTCTTCTGTAATCCATTTAGCTTGTTTAATTTCATTTGGTAATGCTTTTTCAATCTCTTCTATAATATTTATTACTTCGTCTTCATTTACCATTATTTTACTGCTAAGTGGTACTTTCTTACTTTCAATTATTGTTTCTTTTAGTGCATCTAAAAGGTCTAATACTTCCATATATTCTCCTTATGTTGTTATATAATTTAAAAATACTCTTCCATATTTTTTAGTTTTTAATATAGTTATCTTTTCATCATTATTAATTTCTTCTACTATTTTTTCGTCATCTGTTTCATACACTATTATTGTATTTTCCTTAGTTATCCCAGAATCTATTATTTCTTGTATTATCTTATGGCCATCAAATATATATGGTGGATCTAAGAATATGATATCAAATTTAGCACCTTCTTCTTTTGCTTTTTTTATATATTCCTTATAATTCATATTATATACATTACTGCAATTTTCTGCTTTACATTTTTTAATATTATTTTTAATTATTCTAATTGCCTTATTTGATTTATCTACAAATGTTACATTGGATGTAAACCTACTATTGCATTCTAGTCCTAGCGCACCACTTCCTGCAAAAAGATCTAATACATTTTCATAGTCTTCTATGTAATTTTCAAGTGATGAAAACAATGCTTCTTTAACCCTATCTAGTGTAGGTCTAGTATTATTTCCTTCAAGTGTATCTAATCTTATGCTTCTATTTCTACCAGCTATTATCCTCATATTTCTCCATAATTATATTAATACAAATATAGTATAGTATATAATATAATATATACTATATTTTTTTATTTTCATATTACTTTTAAATTTAATAATAATTTTTTATTATTTTGTCTTATTTTTGTTATTATTCTTCTTATTTTTGTTATATTTTCTATTTTTATTATTTTTGTATATTATATTTTTCTTCTTATCATTTCTTTTTTCATTAGAATGGTTTTTAATATCATTCTTTTTTCTATAATTTTTCTTTTGTTTTCCACGTTTTTTATTTTTTATATTGTACTTTTTATTTTCTTTCTTATTATTTTTTTTGTTTTTTGATAGCTCTTCTTTTTCAAAGCTTTTTGTTTTTGATATTTTATTTGTTTTTTTTGATTCTTTTTTAACTATATTTTTTCTATTTTCTATTTTCTTATTATATTCAGTATGTTTTCTTTTACCACTATATGATTTTCTTTTATTTACTCTTTTAACTCTAGTAGTTTTATTTACTCTTTCTTCTGTATTTCCTATTATATAGTCAAATTCTTTTATTATTTCTCTTTTAATATCTACAGGAACCAACTTAATTTTTTTAAGTTTAGCAAGTGAAACAACTTCTGGTATATATTTACCAAATTTATTATAATCTACCCCTTGAAATTCTTCTCCTTCTCCTGTTCCTAGTTTACCTGATACATATTTACCTAAAAATATATATTGCATTCTTCTTACAGTATCAATCTTGTACATTAATTTATCAATTTTAATGTCTATTCCAAGTTCTTCTTTGATCTCTCTTATTGTTGTTTCATTTATCTTCTCACCAGGTTCTCTTCCTCCACCTGGAATCGTATAATATATTTGCTTATTCTTACCATATCCTCTTTCTCTTCTCATTAGAATTATATTATCATTATATGGTACAATTGCGGCTCCTCTATCATTCCATCTTTCCATAATTTCCTCCGCATTCTTTACATATATAATATAAGAATTGTAACAATTTTTCAACTAATGCATATATATTGCAACTATATATTTTAATAAAAAATAAAAAGATAACTGAATTCATTCAGTTATCTCTTCATAGATTATTTATATAGATTAATTATTATTTTCAATTATTTCTTACTTATAACTTTTTTAGTATATACAATAGCTAATATTGTAATTAATGAAAGTATTACTAAACTTCCTGCTCCTGCATGTGGTATTTTTGAATTACTTGTATCATTTTTAGAATTGTTTTTCTTGCTATTGCTTCTTATTGTATTGTTATTGTTTTGTGATAAGTTCTCATTATTAGTATTAGCAGTATTGTTTTCTTCTTTATCCTTATCTCTTTCTCCTGCTTTTTTGTTTTCTTCTAGTCTTTCTTTTTCTTCTTCTAATTCTTTAATTTTCTTTTCTAACAATTCTTTTTCTTTTTGTTCTTCTTTTATTGTTTTTTCTTTGTCTTCTAATTTCTTATTTAATTCTTCAAGCTTTTTTTCCAACTCTTGTTTTTCTTTTTCTACTTTTTCATTTGCTTTATCTTTGTCTTCTAACTTCTTATTTAATTCTTCAAGCTTTTTTTCTAACTCTTGTTTTTCTTCTTCTACTTTTTCATTTGCCTTATCTTTTTCTTCTAGTTGTCCTTTTAATTCTTCAAGTCTTTTTTCTAGTTCTTTTTTTTCTTCTTCTATTTTTTTAATTTTTTCTTCTAATTCTTTATTCTTTTCTTTTTCTCTATCTAATTCTTCTTGTAATTCTTTTCCATGTTTACCACATTTTTCTAACTTATCTTCTAGTTCTTTTATCTTGTTATTTAGTGTTTCTTTATCTATTCCATCTTGCTTAATTTGTTCTTTTAACTTTTCTAGTTCATCTTTTAAGTTTTTGTTTTCTTCTTTTAAAGCTTCTATCTGCTTATTTAATTCTTCTACTACTGTTGGGTCTATGCATGTTCCTTCTAATTCTTTTATTCTTTTTTCTAGTTCTGCAATTTTTTCATCTTTTTCTGTTATTGTATCATTTAACTCAGTTATCTTTTCATTTAATGTTTTAGCTTCTTCTTCTAATGTTTTAACTTTTCCTTCTAGTTCTGTTATCTTATTATCTTTTTCTGTTATTTGGCCTTTTAATGCATTAATTTCATCTTGTAATTTCTTCAATTGTTCTTTTAAGTCATTATTTTCTGTTATTAACTTACCATTTTCTTCTGTTAATGTAGTTATTGTATTATTTGCTTCATCAAGTTTTGTTTGTATTTCTTGTTTTTCTTTTTTAAGTGCT
>QWCE01001042.1_pt1 | contig 48191 bp, 39 predicted proteins | sample 1972531 | NCBI WGS metagenome assembly QWCE01 (sample SAMN09866716, study PRJNA288562) | Human gut metagenome isolate term4_stool, whole genome shotgun sequencing... | reverse complement strand
TCCGGCGTATATCGTTTGTTTGGTACTCCCTTTGGCATAGCAAAACACCCCACTTGTTAGATAGTATATCATACTGTCTAACAAATGGGGTGCAGTTCAGACGAGCTTTATAAAAAGCCACTAGTTATTAAGAGAAAAGGGTGCCCCTACCTAATGCAAGATCGTATTGAGGGGTTAAACTGTTCGCAGCTTTCCAACGGATACTGGCTAAACGTGAATCATAGCATCCCAAGACTTATGGAACTGATACAGGCGTTATGTTTACATTGCGGCTATACGAAAGAACAGATACTTCTTTATGGTGTTGTACGAAGCAATGCTTTGGTTTGCAAAGAAAAATCAACGATACCTTCAGCTGGAAGTGGAATCCCTATCGAAAAGGCCGAAGAATATCTACGCGCAGTCGGGTTGCGCGGTGTGACTGTAAAAGAACTGATAGAAGCGGTCCAGCCTGACGCGGCTATAAATCCCACGATAACTGCCCTCAACAAGAGCATGGATGTCATCTGTATGCCTGGAAGTTACTATGTCCACATCGACAGCTTCGTTGACTTAGAGGATGTGGGAGAAGCCCTTGGACGGATATTGAAAACACATTTTGCGCAGTTTGGCGGGTACAGTAATAACCAGCTTCTCTTTGGAGCTGCTTCTCAAGAACTCTCCATGCTTTTGAATGATAACGACTGCGATAATATTGACGCGGTGTATGCCATTGCCCGATTCTTTTTTGAGAAGAAGGCTGTAACAGGGACACCGTACAAATTTTCCATGCCGCATATTTTCGAGAAAGAACCTGACTATCCAATGACGTTGCGAGGTTTGATGATAAACCTTGCCAGAAGCAATGGTGGCCTTCTGTATGCTTCCGATGCTAAGGACTATTTGCAGAAGACCATGCTCACCTATGGTGGCATTGGCCAGCTCCTGCATCTCGGTTCATCCAACACCTTCCTCATTTACGATTCAGACCGCTATCTTTTAAGCGAATCGCTGGGAATCGATGACACTTGGTGTCTTCGGATGCACGACCGACTGGACGATCTTTTCCGCAAGGCGAATGTGGCATATGTCATACCGAGAGATATTAACGCTGCATGGCTGACAACACTGCCGTCGCTGCCGCACGGTTTGGATTGGACGCTCCTTTTGTTGCAAGAAGTGCTGGATAAGTATCCTGCTATCGGCTTTAAATCTATTTCTCCGGATTTGAACCAGACGCTCGATACACTTGCCGCCGCGTTCGTCCCGGTTGACTCACCGCTCCAGACCTTCCCAGATGTGGTTACGCTCTTTATGGAGGAGCACCATGATTTACCGATGCGTATGCCTGGTGAAGATTTGCGGCTTGAACTGCGGGATGCCGGAATGCTGGAAAACGGCGAAATGATTTATGCGCTGCCGAAGGCGTTGAACGACTATCGGTTTGCGTGGTCAAACGAAAACAAAACAGTATATGTGCGCGGGAATAAGTGAACGCGCCATATTAGAATAGAGGTCAATCTATGTACGGATATGAGTGGACGGGTCAAAACGGTATTTACCGTCTGTCAGTTAACAGCAAAATTGAAAAAGAGATTCGTCCTGTGTTCAAAGAGGAGCTGGATTATTTCGGCTTTAACGAACATTGGACATATCCGGACACAGATGCTCCGTTGCTATGGGCCGAAGGTATTCGGCGCTACGTCTTGAACGGCAGTTGTGTTGCAGAGGCAGTGGGTGGCGGATTTTATACTAAGCCAACTATTAAAATATACAGCGAGGGTCTGAAACTGGAGCCCATTGATATTGATGCACTGTGGAAAGAGAACGAGCGGCTGATGCTGGGTCTTGAGAAGACAGCAATGGATTTTATTCGCAAGACCTATGCCAAGTACAGTAAGAAAGGCATGGCGTTTACCGTAGCCTTCAGCGGAGGTAAAGACTCACTGGTTCTCCTCGATCTTGTTGCTCGTACGCTTTCTCCGGATAAGTTCTCTGTTGTGTTCAGCAACACTGGTATGGAACTCTCCACAACGATCCAGTCTGTTGAAAAGGCGAAGGAACACTGGTCAGCGCTCAAGTTTTACGAGGCCAAAAGCCACCTGAAGCCCACGGATAGCTGGGAAGAATTTGGTCCTCCGGGAAGAAGAATGAGATGGTGCTGCGCTGTTCATAAATCAGTGCCGACGATTTTGCTCCTCAGAGAAATAACCGGAAACTATAATATAAAGGTTGTAGTCTTTGATGGCGTGAGGGCTGAGGAAAGCGCCGCGAGAGCTGATAGAGATGAGATTAGTGTTGGCGCAAAAAACATTAATCAAATTAATTGTAGTCCGATTCTGAAATGGGGGACATCCGAGTTATTCATCTATTTACTCCACAACGGCATTCTTTTCAATGAAGCTTATCGAAAAGGACTGTTCCGGGTCGGCTGTATTGTGTGCCCCATGTCCTCTGCTTGGTGGGATGGCATTGTAAACGACTGCTATCCAGATGAGATGCGGGAGCTTCTTTCAAATGTTGAAAGCTATGCCCGCGCTACAAAACCAGACAGTGAAGTGAAAAAATTTGTTGAGCAAGGTGGATGGAAGGCTCGTATGGGAGGCCGTGGGCTTCAAAACGGCGGAAACCGGGTAGTCGAGAAAATTGCTGACGACAAGATTTCCTTTAGCTTTACGTCTAAAAGGCAAGACTGGCTTCAAGTCTGTAGTATTCTTGGCCCCATTGTATATAGGGACAATGATATATACACCCAATTAATCGATAAACAAGAGTTCCAATTTCAGATTTCTGGTGAAACACAAAATACTGTTACGTATTGGCCATATTCGAAAATGGACAGGTTTATCCTTAGCCACCTAAGAGGAATCGCAAACAAAACGGCATATTGCTTTGGCTGTAAGGCTTGCGAAGTTCAGTGTCCTGTCAATGCATTTACGATTACTGAAAACGGAATGATATACATCCGAGAAGATAAATGCATCCATTGCTGCAATTGTATTGAGTTTACAAACGGAAAGGGTTGCTTGGCGGCAAAATCACTTTCTGTTACTGGAGGAGAAAACGGTATGGATTTGAAGGGTATGAATAGGTACCAGCATTTTGGCCTTCGCCGTCCTTGGCTGGAGCACTTCTTCGAGCACAAAGAAAATTGCTTCACCATGGGTTCTTTAGGAACGCGCCAATATGACTCGCTCAAGGTTTGGCTCAAAGAAGCAGGGCTTTTAACCGCAACAGGCAAAGGTGCAAAATCAGGTGTTCCGACGCCGCTCTTTGACAAAATTCAGCCGCTCGGAGCAGGAAATCCATTGACTTGGGCGGTCATTTGGACAAACCTTGCATACAACTCCATTATTTCAAAGTGGTACATGCTGAATGCTCCTGCTGGGGAAATCTACGAGAAAAACGATTTGATATTTCTCCTTGGTGACGATTATTCGAAGTCCACACGAGACAATGCGGTAACTGCTCTGCTCGAAACCTTCCGGCATAGTCCCATCGGTACTGTTTTGAAGCAGGGCATCCCGATTCCAAGTGGAAACAGCTACAAGTTTTCAAAGCAGGGATGGAACACGCCGGATGCGGTCGCTATTCTCTATGCGTTGTATATGTGGGCAGAAGCAACGGGAAGATATACCTTTACGCTTGGCCAGATGGCTGCAGCGAGAGGAAACGCTGAGGCAAAAGGCGTAGACCCGGTATCTATCTTCGGAATCAATCCTGACCGCTTCAAGGACATCCTGCAAGATATTTCCCTTCAGTTCGACAAGTACATCCGCACGACCTTTGTCGCGGATTTGGACAACGTCCAGCTTTTCCCTGAATACAAGTCTCTTGATATTCTGGATTTAATCGCAAAGTAAGGAGGCGGAATCATGGCTAAGTATAATTCCTACATTGAGCTGAGTCCACACTACGAATCGGTGGTGGATATTGATTCCGAATCCCGTCATCCTGATATGTGGCAGGAGTACATTGTCCATGAAGATATGAAGGGAGCCATTGAGAAAATCTGTGACTCCATGAAATATGAAGATGAGGACAAGCGTCGCTCCTTTTGGATTCATGGCGCATACGGCACGGGCAAGAGCTATGCTGCGATTGTTCTGAAGCACCTGTTTGAGGACAAGGTCGATTCTATTCGTAAGTTCCTTTCGAATCAGATGCTGATTCCATACAGAGAACGGTTTCTCTCCATTCGGGAGAAGGGCGAATACCTTGTTATATGGAAGAGTCAGGCTACCGACATTAAGAGCGGCATCCAGCTCATGATGACTATGGAGGATGCCATCCGCCAGAAGCTGAAGGAAAAATTTGGTGCCTCCGCTTACTATGGAAAGAAATCCCTCGTTGCTGCTGCACGAGATGCCGTAAACGATTCCTCCATCAATTGGGATGATATCTTCACGAACCAGACGTATGCCCTATTTGAAGAATACGGTTCTGTTGAAGATTTCCGTGAGGAAGTAAACGCAGGAAACCTAAAAGCGGCAAATATTGTCGCCCGTATCTATCGAGATAAAGGCTGGGGCTTCTTTACTTCCCTTCAGATGTTCAAAGATTGGGTTGCCGATGTCATCGAGGGTAACAATCTCCAGGACACTGGTATCATCTTCATCTGGGATGAATTTACCTCTTATCTCCGCAACAATCCTACCGATGATGTTCTCCAGCCTCTCTCAGAGTTTTGTAAAGAGCAGCCTTTCTTCATGTTCCTGATTGTTCATAGGGCACCAAGCTGGGTTAGTCAGATTGGAGAAGAAGTCTACGAGCAGATTGTTCACCGCTTTCATTCGCTCGACTTCCATGTTAGTGAGAGCGCGGCCTATGAGTTAATTGGCAGTTCCATTCTCACTCGTGCGGGAATGGAAGAACAGTGGAATGCGGAAAAAGATAAGCTGATGAAATCCATCAGCAAAAACATTGCTGACTTCGACAATCTGGACATGAGCAGCAAAAAGGAGTGCCTTCGTCAGCTTTGTCCGCTGCATCCGATGACGCTTTCGCTCCTTGCAATTGTTGCCCAGAACTTCGGAGCTTCCCAACGTACTCTCTTCCGCTTTATGAAGGACACAAAAGAGTCAGAAGAGAACGTCGGCTTTATCTATTACATCAACAATTTCGGCCCGGACGATTGGCGGTGGCTGACCCCGGATTTCCTGTGGGACTATTTCTTTACCAGGGAGAGTGATGTTCGCAGCTTTTCTACAGAGGCCAAGAGCGCCTACCAACATTTTATGTCAAAGCGCGAATACATCGCAGACGATTATCACATGCATGTGTTCAAAGCGGCCATGCTGTTGATTGCGGTCATGTCCTCTGGAACAGTCAGCAATCTTTACAGCCAAGCTACACAGCGAAAGGTATCTGCTACCAGAAGCACTTTGTATAAATGCTTTGCTGGGCAGCTGACCAAAGAAGATGTGGAAATGTATCTCTCCGACCTTGAGCAGATTGGTGTACTCCGCCTTGATGCCATGACCAATGGGGACATGCGGCTGCAAATTCCGTATACCGGAAACGCAGATGTATTTGATGTCCGTAAAAAGATGCTTGTCGAGAAGTATACCCGCTACGAATTATTCAAGAAAAACGGTTACTTCGCCAAGTCCATGGAAGCAAAAATCTGGGATAAGACAAGCGCATCCTATGGCAGAATGTTTATCGCGGCCTGTGATTCCGGAACGACGTCAATGAATGCTCGTTTTGGAGAGGTTCAAACGGAACTGAAAAAGTGCCCGTATAAGTTTGGAATTCTTGTCATAGCGATTTCCGAATCCAGCCAGTTTGCGGCAATGCAAGAGAAGGTAAAGACTCTCGCCGCGCAGGACGAAACAGGTCGCATGGCCATCTACCTTCTGAAATCGCCACTGACTGACGAGCATCTGGATAGATGGTATAATGCTATGACGCATTCTGAGCTTGCTGGTGAGGAAGGCAAAAGTGGTGACGCTGAGCGGTATTCTGATGAGGCAAGTAGCATTATTGAGGAGTGGTCTGCTCCTGCAATGGACGACCAGCTCATGGTTGTCTGCGGAGACAAAGTATATCCGTCAGAATACGGCACCTCCTATTTTGCCGCAAAGCTGGAGAAGAACATTATCTTCGGCTCCATCTTCACAGCGGCTCCTGAGCTTGTTGTTTCAACGAATACTGCCTTCAAGAAAATTCAGCAGAGCACAGCTTTAGCAGGTGTCCAGAAATCCGCGCCCAACACCCAGGTCGGCAATATTGTCAACGGTTTGAAGCAGGCTGGAGTGTGGGATGTTGAGGAACTTGAGGCATTGTCGCAGAGCAAAGGAAATGGCGGTACTGCTGCGATTGCTAAAATTTCAAACTTTATCTTGCAGCGATTCTCTCAAGGAACACAGATTAAGCTGGATGCTCTTTGGCAGGAACTCCAGGATGCCCCTTATGGCTATTATAACTGCATGGCTTGCGGATACATCCTCGGCTTTTTGCTGCGCTACTATGTTAACAGTGAGTTTAGCTGGAACAAGGGAGATAATAATCCGTGGCCGCTGACCGACCAGACGCTTGCAACGATGATCACCAGCCTCTGCAAAGAGGAAGTCATCAACAATTACCTTTCTCCCGGCTCCGAAGTGTGGCAGAAATTTAAGCCCTATGTGCAGAAGGTATTCCAGCTTCAGGACAACGAAGCAGTCAATGAAACTGAAGCTCGGAAATACATGTCCAAGCAATGCACAGAAAAGGCTGGCGCTCCATTTTGGGTTCTGAAGTATGCTCCGGAGGAGAAATTTGGCGGTGCAGCTGCAAAGCAAACGGCAGATGAAATTATCGATCTGTTCTGCGATTTTCTGTCTGAGACTGGCGAACAAGAACAGGTTATGGGTAATATCACCGTAAGATTCACCGGCCACGGGCCCGTTCGGAAAGCGCTTGCAAATCTCTACTTTGACCAGAATACGGTTTATGATGCTTTCAGCTCGTTCATTTCTCAGAAGTGCGCTGAACTTCCAGAGTTACAAAAAACCATTGGCCTTACAAGCCACGACCTGTTTGACGCCATACACCAGATGATGCAGGGCCAGGTTTCCACTTGGACAGAGGCCCAAGTCGAGGAAAAGCTTTCAGAGCTTTGCATTGAGTACCGCGCGGTTGCCATTTTGAACGATGCGCTGAATGTTAAGCGGAAGAGCATTAAGCTCCTCAGCGACGATATTGCGAACGCCTTTGAACATATGAAGGTTCCCGGAACCGTCATTGAGAAGCTGGACTATGCTTGGATCCCCGCGCTGAAGGCAATGAGGGATATTTCTACTACGCAATGGTCGAAAATCGAACTCGCGGACAGAGAAAACTACACCGGGCTTTTGAGAACCGATGCGCAGAAAGTGTGGTGCTTTGTTTCATCCTCGAAACCGATTCTGCAGCATTACATGGAATCTCATGGGCACAATTGTACAGACGAAGAACTGGACGGCATTTATAAATCACTTAAGGCTGTAAGTTACAATTCTCCGGCTGCGGATTTCGATACCCGTATTGACGCCCAGCTTAACAAGGTGGCCTATAACAGAAACAAAGTCCGTATTCAGGAACTCTGGAAAGAGCAGAGTGGTTTTGACTCCATTACCCTTTGGTGTGCAAACTATGCAGTACCTATCCAATGGGTGGTTGGAGATGAGGCCCTTCCTCATATCACGGTTTTGAAGACGGTACAGGATGGTAAAATTACGGACAATACCGCTCTCCATAATGCCACGCAGTTCTTTGAGGCGCATACCATCAGCACCCTAAAAGATAAAACGTTCATCGAAAATCGCTTTATCTCCCAGATTGGCGAGAGTTATCGAAGCGCCTTTGATTCGTCCGGGCAGGTTCTGGTTTCTCGGCTGAAAACCAACACCAAGCTGACCGCCGATGTGTATTCCTGGGCCAACAAGGTAGGAGAAATCAGAAAGACCGTTGATGCTTTCTTGCGCGATAAATTCTGCGGAGAAGCAAAGAAGAAGGTAAAATCTATGCCGGAAGCTCAACTGAGAGACAAGGTCGTACAGCTCCTCGACGAGAATCCCGACCTTTATACGCTGTTTATTAAGTAAGGAGGTTAAATCGTGACGATTGCTGAAATCAAGGAAAAACTCAGTCAGGAACGAGGCTTCGGTTCCCGGTTCCCTGCACGGATAATTTTCGTCGAGAATCTTGATGATTATTCTACGCTTGAACATCAGCTGAAGGGAATCTGCGACGTCACGATGAATGTGGCTGACTTTTGCCGTGCGCCAGATACTATTCCTCAGTTTGACCAGATCAAGAAGTATCTGGCAGAGTGCGAGGGGCAGCAGATTTTATTACTCTCCGTTGGTGAGTACCTGCGCTTGTGCACGAAACGGGAGCTCAACCCTGACCGTCGCCAGTTCAGGGCATTTTGGGAGTCCCAACAACCGGAGGCGTCCAGGACCAGAGTCATTATTCCAGTGTTCAATTGCAGAGATATCTTTGACCGGATTATTGGTGCGGTTGATGAGCGGCAGCAAGATTATATATGGACACTCGATTCTACTCCAACAGTCGAAAGCTACAGTATATCTGTTTATTCTCCTAAGTTCGAAGAAGCCATTAATCCCGATGCAGATAATCTGACTGCATGGTTCCGGGATTGGCAGGTCATTCTCAGAGGAAACGTGCCCTGTTCAGTCGTGACCATGCAGTATGGGAATGTCGAAACAGCCTATGGTACAGTCAATATTAAGCCCATTGATAGCCCATTCAGATATCTTGTGGACATTTTGGTGGACGGCAATCTACTAGTTGAAAAATGGCAAAGCAATGACTTCTGGAGCCGCGTTGTTAATTGTACCTCACATTATGCGGCAAAGACGGCATCGTTTGATAAAGTCGTACTCGATGCATTGAATGTCAATGAGTTTGACTTTGTTTCTGTTGCGGCAAGATGGGAAACCCTGAACGATTTTCAGAAGAATCTTGTTTGGCTCTGGTATAGGGTATATCCGACCGATGAGTACTATAGTTATGCTTGCAAAAAGGCATCATGTGCTTCTGAAATTCCGGAGAAGATTCGGGATGAGATTTTGCTCATTTCAAACAGGAGTGACCGCTGGATTGAGGAGCGGATGGCTGCTGTTCGAGCTTTGTCTTTTCATTCCTTTGATGACTCGTATTTTGCGCTCATGGATAAGCTGCCGTTGGACGAGACAAAACTGAAGCTCCTTACTTATCAGACTCACGAAGAAAAGACATATGCTGTCAAGGTAATCAGTAACATGCTTCGTAGTGGTGCTGAACCGAGCGCGATAGCTACTACCTTGTTAGAACGTGATTATCCATCTTTGGCATCTTACATGAAGGATGAAATGGGTTGTGATGATGTCATAGATGAGTATATGGCCTGGTATCGTAAGAACAAAATCATCAATCGATATCCGGGCGACTACCCAGTCCAAATGACCTTTGATCGATTTGACGCTCGGTACAAGCTCATGCATAAGCTGCAGGGGAAAGACTGCGTGTCATTTTGGATTGACGGATTTGGAAGTGAATATACACCCTTGTTCCTACACGAGCTAAAAGCACGGGGCATTGTTCCGGAATCCGTAAAACTAGCCACTGCGCTTCTACCTACTGAGACAGAATATAATCACCAATGGGACGAACACGACCCTATGACCATTAAGTGGGATAGGCTAGATTCCTTCTCGCATAAGGGAATGCCAGATGACAAAAGCTACTACTCCTGCATTGTCCATCAACTATCCGTGTTTTCTGATGCTGCTAAGAAGGTTGAAGAACTCTTGGAAAACCACGAGTATGTAGTTGTGACTGGAGACCACGGAAGCAGCCGTTTTGCAGCACTTGCATTTCATCAGGAAAATGTCGTCCCAATTTCTGCTCCGAAAAAGTCAACGGTTCGTAGCTTTGGAAGATTTTGTGAGCTCGATGATAATGCTGGAGATGTCATTGCTTTGCCAAATACGGTCGTAGCTACTTCAAATGGCAAGCGCTATCTAGTTATGGATAACTACCAGCACTTCTCGGTGAGCGGCAATGCAGCTGGTGGAAACACAGATGAACATGATGTTGTTGGGGAAATCCATGGTGGAAATACAGCGGAAGAACGGCTCGTGTCTGTTATCGTAATCAAGAGGAAGCGGCCTCTTCCTCCTGTAACATGCAAGCCCAAAGGCGGCCTGTTTGTTACAAAGAAAAATGGGCATGTAGAAAAAACTCTGCAATTTAGTCGCCCCATATCAACGCTGGAAGTTTCTTATGATAACAAGGAAGCCACCTGTACGATGAATGCGGATGGGTCATGGCTTGTCATTTTAGACGGTGTTACTACTGATGACATTACCCTCTCGGTAATAGCTAACGGGCGGCTTCTTCCCAATGTAACTCTTAAGGTTAAGGCTCAAGGCATCAGTAAAAACGATGATCCGTTTGGTGGGATGGGCCTATGAGAAGAAAAATAGAATGCTGTGAGTGCGAAAAAGCACTTAAAAAAGATGAGGTTGCTTTGTGTAAAAAACTGCTTGGTACGGACACAGAAGATTATTACTGCATAGGTTGCTTGGCAGAATACTTGGAGTGTACAAAAAATGACCTCGAAATTAAAATCCAAGAATTTAAGGAACAGGGATGTACACTATTCCTGTGATGGGAGGAGGAACCAATATGCTGGAAGATAAAGTACGCGATGTTTTTTCCGACATGGTGGTACTGAAAAATCCAGAAAGGACCGAGTTCTTTTCCAATTTAAGCCTACCCTCATATATGCGTGACTGGCTTGTAATGAAATTCTCGGATGACGACGGAATCATTGACTACGACAGCGTACTTAGATATATCCGCCAGTATATTCCGAGTCGTGAAGATTTTGAGCAATTTAAATTTGAGATGGTGAACGGAGAAACCGTTCGCTTTCTGGCTAGAATCCGTGTAAATGTCGATATTAAGACCGGGAAGACCTTGTTCGAGCTTCCTGATTTTGGCGGCTCACGTTCCGGAGCATCGGGGGAAGTTGCAAATGATGTTGTCTCCCAATGGAAGGAGACACTCCTCAAAGAAAGTGAAAACTGGGGTATTGTTGAGCTGATTTGGGGCAAAGATTATTCCTCGCGTCAAGGGAAAGGCGTCATTAAACTCATTGAGTACAGACCATTTTGCCCGTACACTGTAGACTTGGAATTTTATAAAGAGGCCAGACGAGCATTTTCCATCGAAGAATGGATTGATGTGTTAATCTCCGCCGCTGACTATAATCCCGCTGGATACGATTCAGAACAGCAAAAACTGTATGTTCTTCGCAGACTTCTTCCTTTTGTTGAGAAACGTCTAAACCTGATGGAACTCGCCCCGAAAGGTACGGGAAAAAGCTATGTTTATCAAAAAATCAGTAAGCGTGGTTGGCTAATTTCAGGTGGAACAGTTTCAAGAGCTTCTCTTATTTACGATAACCAGAAAAAAACTGGTGGATTACTGACCCGGTTTGACTTTGTCGGTTTTGATGAAATACAATCCATGACCTTTGATAAGCCTAGCCAGATTCAGACGGCACTGAAGGATTATATGGAATTCGGCGAGGTTCAAGGATTTGATGCTCAGGTCGTTGCCGATGCCGGGGTAATTGTCCTTGGCAACATCAACGCCAGCCGGTTCAATGTTAATGAGAATATGATGGAAGAGGTAAGTAGCGTTTTTAGTGAATCTGCCTCACTTGACCGTTTTCATGGCTTTATCCCTGGCTGGAAGATTCCAAGAATGCATCAGGGACTTGTAGCAAATGGTTGGGCACTCAACACAGAATACTTTGCTGAGGTGCTCCATCTTCTCCGCGACGATTTAACCTATACTACAATAGTAGATGAATGTTTGGCAGTTCCAGCAAAACCTGATAAGCGTGACCTTACGGCAATTAAAAGGCTTTGTACAGCATTCGTTAAGCTACTATACCCTAATGCTACATGCAAGGATGACATACCAGCCGACGAGTTCATTAAATATTGTTTGGAACCGGCTAAAGAGATGCGAGGCGTTATTAAAAAGCAACTCTGTATTATAGATCCGAAAGAATTTAATGTTCCGGGGAAAAAGGATATTCCAGACATACAATATAACTATATGTAAGGGATTAATATGGGCAGACTAATTTATGCGGATAATGCAGCGACTACAAAGTTAGATATTCCTGTGTTTGAGTCGATGGTACCATGGCTTCTTGAACAATATGGAAATGCATCTCAGCCCTATTCGTTTGCACGAAAGCCAAAGAGGGCGCTTGCAGAGGCACGAACTACTATTGCAAAGTGCATCGGCGCTCAGCCAGAGGAGATATATTTCACCTCTGGAGGTACCGAAAGTGATAACTGGGTTATCAAAAGTTCTGCTTTTTCAGACCCGGGTAAACGAGCAATGATTACCTCCGCTTTTGAACATCATGCTGTGCTGCATTCATGCGCTGCGATTGAACGGCTGGGATATCCAGTTGTCTATATGGAGCCAACTGATGAAGGCTATATTACTCCTGAGATTTTAGAGAATTACATTACCGACAGAACACGATTGGTATCGGTGATGTTTGCTAATAACGAGATAGGAAGCATTCAGCCAATTCAAGAACTTTGTAAAACTGCTCACGCGCATGGTGCTCTCTTTCACACAGATGCGGTTCAGGCTGTTGGACATGTCGAAATTAATGTCCACGAATTGGAAGTAGATTTTCTTTCAGCTTCTGCGCATAAGTTTAACGGTCCAAAGGGCATTGGCTTTCTCTATATTCGAAAAGGAATAGAACTCCTCCCATATGCGGATGGTGGCGCACAGGAAAGTGCTCATCGCGCTGGTACAGAAAATGTAGCGTCTATTGTTGGCATGGCAACGGCACTAAAGGAAAACTGTGATTTTCTGAAACAGCATCAACAACACATCTTAGAATTAGAGAATACCTTGATTGCGGGGCTGAACAGTGCAGGAATTTCATACTGTCGCAATGGTAGGGGAACCACGCTGCCTGGCCTAATAAGTCTGTCATTTTTGGGGAAGGACGGCGAAGCAATTCTCCACCGTATGGATCTTATGGGGATCAGCATTTCAACCGGGTCGGCCTGCGATAGCGTAAACACCGAAACGTCTCATGTCCTGCAAGCTATTAGGCTTGACGATAATTATGCCAAAGGCACCATTCGTGTTTCACTTGGAAAGTATAATACCAAGGAAGACGCCGAGAAAATTGCTGCGGCACTTGTAAAAATTGTAGGCTGATACTCGGAAATATTACCAAGTAGTTAAGCAATATTGTTTCGTTAAAATATTAGTGGCTAAGCGGCCAAAGAAAAACGATTATACCCTATTATACCCTTGATTTCAAGGACATAATAGGGTATAATTCTGCATAGAATAGTATCTCACAGGAGGTGCGCTATGGACTTATCCGAGATGCAAACCCGCGCGGCGGAGCTGGAACAGCAGATTTCTGCTTTGCCCGCAGGCTCTGTCACGAAGAAAACCGTCAACGGCAAGGAGTACTTCTACCACCGTTGGACGGAGAACAAGAAGCGGCGTGAGAAGTATATTCCTGCTGACGAATTGGAGAATTTCCGTGCGCAGATCGAGCGGCGGAAGGAACTGGAGCAGGAGCTGAAAGCGCTGAAAAAGCAGCTGCCCAAGGCGAAATCTGCGAACCTTTCCGCGTTTACCACCAATGTCCGCACCGGCGAGGCGCTGTGTTCCTTTGCGGCGTCTGTTCGCGGCTATCGCAAGCGCGAGTGCTTCCGGCAGCTGCACGACTTTGCCTACGGTGAGCCGCAGGACAAGGTGTTCATCCTCTACGGCCTGCGCCGGACGGGGAAAACCACTATGATCCGCCAGATTTTCGCGGAGATGAGCGACGCAGAGCTTGCCAAGGCAGCGTTCATTCAGATCACCGCAAAAGACACGCTGGCAGACGTGAACCGCGACCTCAAGGCATTGGAAGCGCAGGGCTTTCGCTATGTGTTCCTCGATGAGGTGACGCTGATGGAGGATTTTATCGAGGGTGCGGCGCTGTTTTCTGACGTGTTTGCGGCCTGCGGTATGAAGATCGTGCTCTCCGGCACGGACTCGCTGGGCTTCCTTTTTACCGAGGACGAGCAGCTTTACGACCGCTGCATCCTGCTGCACACCACCTTCATCCCTTACCGGGAGTTTGAATCCGTCCTCGGCGTTCACGGCATCGATGAGTATATCCGCTACGGCGGCACCATGAGCCTCGGTGGCGTTCACTACAACGAGACTTCTACCTTTGCCACCAAGGATAGCACCGACGAATATGTGGACACCGCCATTGCCCGCAACATCCAGCACTCCCTGCGCTGCTATCAGTACGAGGGGCACTTCCGTCATCTGCGGGATTTATACGAGAAGGGCGAGCTGACCAGTGCCATCAACCGGGTGGTGGAGGACATCAACCACCGCTTCACGCTGGAGGTGTTGTCGCAGGATTGGAAGTCCCACGACCTTGGCATTTCCGCCAGCAACCTGCGCCGGGATCGGAAGAACCCAACGGACATCCTCGACCGCATCGACCTTGCGCTTGTCACCGACAGCCTGCGGAAGCTGCTGGAGATCCGCAACAGGGCAGAGCAGACCGTAGCGCTGGACGATGTTCACGCGGCGGAGATCAAGGAATATCTGGACTTGCTGGACTTAACGCGGGAGATCGATGTGCTGCATCTGCCAGATGTCAGCACGAAATCCGGACGCACAGTGATAGCGCAGCCGGGTCTCCGCTATGCACAGGCGGACGCACTGATCCGCAGTCTGCTGCTGGATGAGACGTTCAGCGCGCTGTCTCTGGCAGAGCGAACCGCCGTGCAGGAACGCATCCTGACGGAGATCAAGGGGCGGATGCTGGAGGATATCGTCCTGCTGGAAACCAAGCTGGCGAACCCCAAGAAGCAGGTGTTCGTCCTGCAATTCCCTGTGGGCGAATTTGACATGGTGGTGTTTGACCCAGAGGCAGGCTCCTGCCGGATTTTCAAGATCAAGCACAGCGAGGAAGCTGTCCCGCAGCAGTACCGCCATCTGACCGATGAGCAAAAATGCGCCCAGACCGAGCACCGCTACGGCCCGATCACCGGAAAGTTCGTCCTCTATCGCGGGGAAAACCAAGTGATTGAGGGCATTCAGTATCAGAATGTGGAAGAATATCTGCGAAGCCTTGCATGACAAAACCGCCATCCCGATCGAAAATCGGGGTGGCGGTTTTTCATAGACCCAGAATCCGATGAATTCAATATGCTGTTTTCAAAGCCTGTATCCAATCGTGCAGGCTTCTGGCCGGTGGGATAATTCAAAAAACGGAGGACCGCGGGAATTTGGCCTGTCCCGTCGGAATATCCGTGGGAAATAGGGAATAGGGTAGTGCTGAGGTGAAGGTGATGATTGCAAGCGTGTGGCTGCTGCTCAGCAGCCTGTTTTACTCCCTGCAGCTTCATTCCGGCAGCTTCCCAAAGCCATTGAGCGCCGAGGAGGAGCGGCATTATCTGGAACTGTCTGCGCAGGGGGATTTAGAGGCAAGAAACATTCTGGTGGAACGAAACCTGCGGCTGGTGGCCCATGTGATGAAGAAATACTACGCCCAAACCGCCGACCAGGAGGACCTGATTTCTATCGGAACCATTGGGCTGATCAAAGGAATTACGACTTTTGATGCTTCCAAAGGAGCAAGGCTTGCCACCTACGCGGCGCGGTGTGTGGAAAACGAGATTTTGATGTACTTTCGTTCTACACGCAAAAGCGCCCAGGATGTGTCCTTGTCCGACTACATCGAGACCGGGACGGATGGGGCGCCCCTGGAACTGATGGATGTGATCTGCGAAGATTGCGATCTTCTGGAGCAGGTCAGTGACCGGGAGGCGGTGTTTCGGCTGCGGCAGGCTATGGGACGGTGCTTGACGGAGCAGGAGCGGACGGTGGTTATCCTGCGCTATGGCCTGGGAGGCCGGGCACCACTGCGGCAGCGGCAGGTGGCGGAACGGCTGGGCATCAGCCGGAGCTATATTTCCCGCATTGAGAAGCGGGCGCTGCAAAAGCTGCGGAAAGAATTGGAGTAGAGGTTAGCCCTGTGCTTGTTTCCAAATTGTGAAAATTCCGCTTTGGACGTTGCAAGATCCCTGCAAAAATGGTATGCTATAGCGAAAGAACAAGTATCGGGACTTTGCACTGACAGAGGAAGGAACTACTATGCAATTATCTGCGAAAATGGTGCGGGAGCGGTTGGCACATATGAAGCCGCGGCTTACAAACTGCTCGCTGGAGACCAGCCGGAAGGGGCAGAATGCCGTGGGGGAGCTCATGCGGGCGGTCCACCATGGGCAGGTGCGGGTGAAGCACCATGATTTTGAAAACTTCGAAGGGGCCTGGGTGCTGCCGGATGATCCCCGGCGGGACGGCACGATTCTGTATCTCCACGGCGGCGGCTATACCTGCGGCGGACTGGAATACGCCCTGGGCTTTGGCGCTGCTCTGGCCGACGAATGCGGGGCAAAGGTTTTCTGCGCAGCCTACCGGCTGGCACCGGAATTCCCGTTCCCGGCGGCGGTGGAGGATGCGGCCCAGGCCTATGAATATTTGCTGAAAAAAGGATATTTGCCAGAGAAAATCAGCCTGTGCGGCGAGAGTGCCGGCGGCGGGCTGTGCTTTGCCCTATGCCTGTATCTGCGGCAGCAGGGGCTGCCCCTGCCCGGCAGCATCGTCGCCATTTCCCCCTGGACGGATTTGACCTTCTCTGGGGAGAGCTTTGAAACCAATAAGGAATGCGATGTTTCCCTGTCCCGGGAGCAGCTGGGGTTCTATGCCCAGTGCTATTCGGATGCGACGGAAAATCCGCTGGTGTCGCCGCTGCTGGGAGACCTGAAAAAGTTCCCGCCGTCCCTGATTTTTGTGGGTGGGGATGAAATCCTGCGCAGTGATTCCGAGATGCTGCACAGCAAACTCCTAAAGCAGGGCAACGTGAGCCAGCTCTCCGTCCATCCCGGCCGGTGGCACGCCTATCTTCTCTATGGCCTGAACGAAGACCGGGAGGACTGGGTGACCATGAATGCCTTCCTCTCCAAGTATTTGTCCCGGGAGCGAAAGCTCCGCTGGATGCGGCTGGACAACGCGGCGAAAATCTATCCAGCGGCCCTGCGGCAGAGTTGGAGCAACGTATTCCGCCTGTCTGTGACGCTGACGGAGGAAATAGATGTGGCGGTGCTGCAATCGGCGCTGGATGTGACGGTGCGCCGGTTCCCTTCCATGTGCGTGCGGCTGCGGCGGGGACTGTTCTGGTATTACTTCCAGCAGCGGGAGCGGGCCCCGGCTGTCCGGGAAGAGAACAGCTATCCTGTGACCCGCATGAGCCGCCGGGAGATTCGAACCTGTGCCTTCCGGGTGATTGCCTATGAAAAGCGCATTGCCGTGGAGTTTTTCCATGCGGTGACGGACGGAAACGGCGGTATGGTATTCCTGAAATCCCTGACGGCGGAGGATTTGCAGCAGAAATACGGCATTGCCGTGCCTGCTACAGAGGGCGTCCTTGGACGGCTGGAGGAGCCCCGGGAGGAGGAGCTGGAGGACAGCTTTCTGAAATACGCGGGAAACGTCAATGCCAGCCGCCGGGAGCCCAACGCCTGGCACCCCTGGGGAACACCGGAAAGTGATGGCTTTTTGAATCTGACCTGTTTCCGGATGGAGACAAAGGCGGTGCTGGAAAAGGCCCATGCATACGATGTCAGCCTGACGGCGTTCCTGTGCGCGGCCCTGATGATGGCCCTGCAGGATATGCAGGCGGAGCAGGTTCCCTCCCTTCGCGCCAGAAAGCCCATCCGGGTGCAGATTCCGGTGAATCTGAGAAAGCTGTTTCCCAGCAGCACCCTGCGCAATTTTGCTCTGTATACCACCCCGGAGATTGACCCCAGACTGGGCGAATACAGCTTTTCAGAGATTTGCCAGGCGGTTAAGCATCGCATGGGGCTGGATGTGAATCCGAAGATCATGAGCAGCCGCATTGCGGTCAATGTGAGCAGTGAAAAAATGGCAGTGGTGCGCATTATGCCTCTGTTCCTGAAAAATGCGGTGATGAAGGCGGTTTTCGATGCGGTAGGCGAGAAAAAATCCTGCCTGTGCTTCTCGAATCTGGGACAGGTTCGTCTGCCGGAAGAAATGCTGCCCTTTGTGCAGCGTTTCGATTTCATCCTGAGTGCCCAGGCAACGGCCCCCCAGAATTGCAGCGCGTTGTCCTTTGGAGATCATTTGTATATCAATTTCACCCGCGATATCCGGGAGCCGGACCTGGAGGCCCATTTCTTCCGAGTTCTGCGGGATATGGGCCTGGGCCTGGAGGTCCAGACCAACAGCAGACAGTGAGGTGCGGAAAATGTATTGTATCAATTGCGGCGTCAAGCTGGCGGACAGTGAAAAGAGGTGCCCGCTGTGCGGGACGGTGCCCTATCATCCGGATATTGTGCGGCAGGAGGGGGAGGCCCTCTATCCGCCGGACCGGTACCCCCGGGGGAAGACCAACAGCAAGGCGGTGCTGGGGGCCATTACCATCCTGGTTTTGATTCCCATTTTCATCACCATGATCTGCGACCTGGGGATCCACGGAAGGATCACCTGGTCCGGCTATGTAGTCGGCGGCATTCTGCTGTGCTATGTGGCGGCAGTGCTGCCCCAGTGGTTTGCCCGGCCAAATCCGGTGGTTTTCGTACCCTGCTCCTTCCTGGCGGCCGGGCTGTATGTGCTGTATATTGATCTTTCCGTTCACGGCGGGTGGTTTCTCAGCTTCGCGTTCCCGGTAACGGGCTTTTTGGGGCTGCTTGTCACGGCGGTTGTGGTGCTGACCCGGTACACCCATGGGGCGGAGATGTATATTTACGGCGGGGCTCTGGTGCTGCTGGGAGCTTTCATGCCTCTGATGGAATACTTGATGACGCTGACCTTCCGGATGGAAAAGTTCATCGGCTGGTCCTGGTATCCACTGGTGGTGCTGGTGCTCATGGGCGGCGCCCTGATTTTCCTGGCCGTCTGCCGCCCGGCCCGGGAGACCATGGACCGGAAGTTTTTCCTATAAACGATATCATGTGGACGCAAAAGCGGGCCGCTGCGAAAATGCAGCGGTCCGCTTAGCTTAGTGGAAAAGTCCGGTTTGTGCCGGACTTTTCCCATCAGTGTATAATCCACACCATCCGTGTAGAACTGGCCAACCTTGGCACCGGGACGCAGGAACACATTGTGCTCGGTGAAGTTCTCAAAGATGTAGCGCCGGTTTTCCTTGGTCACATCGGCGGCGATCGTATCCTTCATTTCGATGATAGCTTGCGTCTTTCTATGGCATTGCTTCGCGTCCGCAGATAATAAAAAGAAACCGCTCGCCTCATCCGAAGTCTTAAGGATGAGGGAACGGTCCTTTTTGCGGAATGGCTTGTGCTTCAGGGCTGCTTGGACGATTGCATCTGTATTTTAATGCCATGCCCATGAAAGCTGCGGTTCAATCACAGCTGTATTTCTTCCGCAGCTTTCGCAGCTTCAACCCGCAATAAGCAATCAAATAAGTATACAGCACCGTCATGATTGAAAAGAACACGGTGAATGCAGCTGCCAGCGGGTAATTGGTTTGCGTACTTCTTATAAAATTCGGAAGAATGCAGCACAGAAAGATGATCAAAACCGGGAGCAGCCGCGTTTTTATCACATGGTCGATCATATCTATTCTCGATTCGTTATCGGAAAAAATTTCGCCATCATGCTCGGAATCCATCTGTGTTGACGTTTTACGAAAATACAGCCATCCAACACAGCTGCAAATATATTCCCAGCCATAATCTTTAAAAATTTGAAAATAATCACCGGTTTCCAAATTGTTTTTATAATCCAGCCGGTACGTTACTTCCGCCGGCGTACACTTTTCGAAAATATAGAAACAAGGCGGAATCATTTTTGCCAGTTTCCAACCGTTCCTATGCTGATCGTGCAGCCAAATTTCTTCCTCTTCAAAATCTGCAATGGTGAAAAAGCGCAGTACCGTTTTTTTGTTATTCATGGATTTCCTCTCCTTTGCTGTTCTTATACAGCCGTTCTATACGTTTCATTTCCAGCTGTAGGACTTCTTTTCCAAGCTCGGTGATTTGATAGAGCTTTCTTTTTTCTTCTTCTCTTTCAAAAACGATCAAGCCATCTTTTTCCATTTTGGAAAGTGTTCCATACATTGTCCCTGCACTGATGATCAATTCACCGCCGGTCATTCGCCGGACCTGCTGACTGATCCCGTAGCCATGCTGAGGCTGCTGGAGACAGAATAAGATATAAAAGCCGCTTTCTGTCATGGGAACATAAATCCTTCTTATTTTACTGTCCATAGACATCCCTCACTATCTTGCTTCGATATATCGAACTGCTATGTATTATATCGAACCTCAATATATTTGTCAAGTTTTTTTAAAAACAAAATGCGGCAGAGATTTTCCCTGCCGCGTTGCAGCTTGTCAAAAAAGCCTCGCAGAGTTTGGCGGCGTAGGCCGACAAATAAAATCAAAATCATTTTCTGTCAGGGCGTGTACCTGACAGAAAATACTTCTCAGGCTGCGGAGTGTAGAATTTGTGTGCTGCAGGCGCGCAAATTATGCGCGCAGCAGACTGCAAAAACTTGTCGGAAAAGCCCGTAAGGTTTTTTCGACAGCCCGAAATGCGGCAGAGATTTTCCCTGCCGCATTGATCTGAGACAATATAAATGTGCCTTGCGTGTTGCGCACCGCATTTCCAGTGGTTACAGTATACCGGACTTATTTCCGGCTCTTTCGGTCGTAGAGCTTGGCAAGGCCGCCCTCGCTGGTTTCCCGGAAGCGCTGGTTCAGATTGATGCCGGTTTCGTGCATAGCCCGGCAGACCATGTCGTAGCTGATGTTCCGGGAGCCGGTGAGGAAATAGCTCAGATTGCAGGCGTTCATGGCCCGCATGGCGGCCACGGCGTTGCGTTCGATGCAGGGAATCTGCACCAGGCCGCAGATGGGGTCACAGGTGAGCCCCAGGTGGTGCTCCATGGCAACCTCGGCGGCGTACTCCACCTGGTCCAGGTCCTGACCGTACAGCTCTGCCAGAGCGGCGGCGGCCATGGAGCAGGCGGTGCCGATCTCTGCCTGGCAGCCGCATTCCGCCCCGGAGATGGAGGCGTTGCTCTTGGTCAGATTGCCAATGATGCCGGCGGTGGCCAGGCCCCGGCAGATGGCCTCGTCGGATAGACCCTTGGTGTCCTGGACGTATTTCAGCACGGCGGGCAGCACGCCGCAGGCTCCGCAGGTGGGGGCGGTGACGATGGTGCCGTTGTCCGCATTCTGTTCGGCGACGGCGTAGGCGTAGGCGGCGATTTTCTGGAACTCTTCCAGGGCCGGGGCATCGCTGCCGGCCTTTTTATGGTAGAGGTAATTTGCCTTTCGCTGCACATTCAGGCCGCCGGGCAGCACGCCTGTGGCGGCCAGTCCGTCTTCAATGGACTGCTTCATGGCTTCCCAGACGTTGAGCAGGAAATCCCAGATTTCCGGGCCCTCGTTCAGCTCCACATAGTCGCTGAGGGTGTGGATATAGCGCCATTTGCAGAAATCGGCGATTTCCGCAAAGGAGTGCTCCACATAGACCTCCTCCCCCTCGCTGTCCTCCCGGCCGGGAATGCGGATATCGCCGCCGCCGACGGATTCCACCCGCAGACGGCTGAGCTCCTTTCCGTCCTTTCTGGCGATGAAGTCCAGGGTGTTGGGATGGTTTCCGGGCAGCACTTCTTCGGAAAAGATGATCTCCGCAGGCAGGGGGGCCAGGGTTTCCCGCAGTACCCGGTCGGTGCCGTGGCCTACGCCGGTCTTGCTCAGGGAGCCATAGAGGATCACCTGAAAGCTGTCCGCCTGGGGATTCTCCTCCCGGAAGAGCCGGGCAGCCCGCTCGGGGCCCATGGTGTGGGAAGAAGAGGGGCCTTTGCCGATTTTGTATATTTCTCGAATGGACTTCATGGCATTTCCTCCATAGATATTTCTTCGGACAGTATAGCAGAAATCCTCGAAAAAAACAATGGCAAACAAGCGGAAAGCTATTGACAAATATGCTATAATATAGTGAGTAATTTTTTTGAAAACCTGAGAGGATGAAATAAAAATGGCAAAGGATAAAAAGGTTGAGCAGATCACCGATATGGAGGTCGATTTTGCCCAGTGGTACACCGATGTGTGCAAAAAGGCACAGCTGATCGACTACTCCTCCGTAAAGGGCATCTTCATTTACCGGCCCTATGGCTATGCCATCTGGGAGAACATTCAGCATATCATGGATGCGGAGTTTAAGAAGGTGGGCGTGGAAAACGTCTACATGCCCATGCTGATCCCCGAGAGCCTGCTGCAAAAGGAAAAGGACCATGTGGAGGGCTTTGCCCCCGAGTGCGCCTGGGTCACCATGGGCGGCAACGAAAGATTAGAGGAGCGGCTGTGCATCCGCCCTACCTCCGAGACGCTGTTCTGCGACCATTTCGCCCAGGTCATTCAGTCCCACCGGGATCTGCCCATGAAGTATAACCAGTGGTGCAGCGTGCTGCGCTGGGAGAAGACCAGCCGCCCCTTCCTGCGCCACCGGGAGTTCCTGTGGCAGGAGGGCCACACCATGCACGCTACTGCCGAGGAGGCCAAGGCCTTCACGGAGCAGATGCTGAACCTGTACGCCGACTTCTGCGAGAATGTCCTGGCAATGCCTGTGACCCGGGGCCAGAAGACCGAGAAGGAGAAGTTCAACGGCGCAGAGGCAACCTATACCATCGAATGCATGATGCACGACCGCAAGGCCCTGCAGGCGGGCACCTCTCACTACTTCGGTGACGGCTTCGCCAAGGCCTTTGATATCACCTTTACGGATAAGAACAACCAGCGGGTAAGCCCCTTCCAGACCTCCTGGGGCGTTTCCACCCGCCTGATCGGCGGCATCATCATGACCCACGGTGACAACAACGGTCTGGTGCTGCCCCCCAAGATCGCACCTGTGCAGGTGGTGATCCTGCCTGTGGCCCAGCACAAGCCCGGCGTTCTGGAAGCTGCGGAGGCGCTGAAGGCCCGGCTGGAAAAGGCCGGTTTCCGGGTGAAGGTAGACGATTCCGACAATTCCATGGGCTGGAAGTGTGCCGAGTACGAGATGAAGGGTGTGCCCCTGCGTGTGGAGTGCGGCCCCAGAGATCTGGAGAATGACCAGTGCGTGCTGGTCCGCCGGACCGACCGGGAGAAGGTCACCGTCAAGCTGGAGGACCTGGAAGCCGCTGTGGAAGAGCAGCTGAACCTGGTCCACCAGGGTATGTACGAACGGGCCAAGAAGAACCTGGAGGATCACATCTACGAGGCCCATTCTCTGGAAGAGGCCAAGGAGCTCCAGGAGAAGAACGGCGGCTTCATCAAGACCATGTGGTGCGGCAGCCAGGAGTGCGAGCTGAAGATGAAGGAAGTGGCCGGCATGTCCTCCCGCTGCATCCCCTTCAAGCAGGAGCACCTGGGCGACACCTGTGCCTGCTGCGGCAAGCCTGCAAGCAAGATGATCTACTGGGGTATTGCGTACTAAGTTCACACATCGCGGGCGGCCGATTGGTCGCCCGCTTTTTGATAGGAAGTGTGAAACACTTTCCGATTTTCTCCGTCTATAGAGGTGAGAGACAAAAGGAGGTGCCGTCATGGAGGACAGAAAGATCCTGGAGCTGTATCTTACCCGTTCGGAACAGGCCATCCGGGAGACGGAGGCCAAATACGGGGGCTACTGCTACAGCGTTGCCATGAACATCCTGGAGAACCGACAGGATGCCCAGGAGTGCGTCAGCGATACCTGGTTTTCGGCCTGGAACAGCATCCCGCCCCAGAGCCCCCGGGTCCTTGCGACATTTTTGGGAAGCATTACCCGGAACCTGGCCATTGACCGCTGGCGGGAGCGGCGGGCAGGGAAGCGGGGCGGCGGCGAAATGCAGCTTGCGCTGGACGAGCTCTCCGGCTGTGTCCCCGGCGGGGAGAGTCCCGAGGGGGAGGTTCTGCGCCGGGAGCTGTTAAAAAGCGTGGCCGCCTTTCTGGGAACCCTTCCGGAGACGGAACGCAGCGTCTTCCTGTGCCGGTACTGGTATTTCGACAGCGCTCAGGACATTGCGTTGCACTTCGGCTTCTCGTCGGGAAAGGTGCGCTCCATGCTGCACAGGACCCGGAAAAAGCTGCAAAGCCATCTTAAGAGGGAGGGATTGCTATGAAGGAAACGGAATTTGCGAAGCTGCTTGGTGACTTGCCGGAGAATTACATATTGCAGGCCCAGGCCCATCGGAGCGGCGGCCGCTATGCCGTCGGGGCACGGCGGCCGGTGCTGAAATTCGCGGCTGTCGCTGCCGCTGCGGCACTGATGCTTGGCGGTTTCTTCTGGGCGCTGGAAAAACAGACCCGGGAGCCGACGGCCCAGCAGGCAGCTCCAACGCAGGCAAAAGAAACCCTCTGGCAGATGGAGATCGTCAACAGTAAACGCAGCTTTCAGAGCGACACCTACGGCAGCGATCTGACCATAGAGGAATACACCCAGCGTCTCCAGGAGGAAGACCCGGACTGCGCTCCTAGGGCCTATGTGAAGATCGACCTGGACCAGGACGGCCAGGAGGAGCTGGCCATCCGGTTTGAAAGAGACAAAAAGCATGTGCTGACCCTGATTTTCTGGCAGGACGGGGACGGGATCTACGGCGCGGAATACACCAGGCAGGACATGAGTTTCCTGAAAGAGGACGGGACCTTTTATTATCTGGACGGGGACCACTGGGGCTGGGGCCGGCTGGAACGCCGGGAGGACGGCTGGAAGACCGTGATCCGCATGCCCCAGGGAGACAATTATTCCAGTACGAACGACGTCTGGTGGCGGGCAATGCCGGGAACGGAAAAGATTCCAACGACCCGCCGCAATTCCTGCCTTACACTGGGCTATTCCGGCAGAAGCGGCGTATCCGGACCCATTGTCGGTGAGCTGACAGAAACGGATGCTGTTTCCCTCTATGTGCCCATCACCGGGTGGACCTACGAAAGCACAATGATCGGGCAGTATGCGGTGGACCGCTGGGTCTGTGACGAGGACCCGGACGCCCGGCTGTCTGTAATCAGGACAGGTACAGATATGGATGCCCTGTCCTGGCTTGCGTATCTTGGAAAGGAGCCTGTTACCCGACAGAGGACGGAAGGAGAATTGCAGCTGGTCAATCGCTATTCCCAGACTGTACACAGCGGCGCGGAAGGAGCAGGAAAGACTATGGAGGTGTTTTCCCGGCTGGGCGAGACCACAAATTATGTGATTCAGATGGAATACACCGATGACACCTGGGACGAAGAAGTGATGTGCCGTATGGTGGACAGCATTTATTTTTACGATTCCGTTACCCTGAATATGCCGGTGGATCGTGTTTTCAATTTGGACGAGGAATCTATGATGGAATGCCATCTGGAAGTTCTTGACGGCTATAGCCTGTACATCCCGAGCTATTGGGGAGAGCGGAATGCCATGAAGGAGACCATCGGCTACCACGACGCCAACACCTGGTACGGCGAGGCTGGGGAAAGCCTTTCCGTGGTGGACCTGGGGGAAACCGGACAGGCAGAGGCCGTTGCCTGGGCCAGGGAAACTCTGGAATGGAGCAGCACAGAGGATACGGGCGTTGACGGCTGGATCCGCGGAGTCTGCGTGGACATGCAGGTTGAGGTGTGTATTCTGAACCGGAGCGATTCCGGGTGCTATGCCGTCATCCTGCGCTGTCCAAAGGACGCGACGGAGGCGCGCTGGAGGGTTCTGGACACCATGGCGGGCTCGATCCGGTTCTCTTGAGCATATTTTGTCTGCGGCGGCTATGCTGCCGCAGACTATTTTTCCGTATCGGCAAAAGCGCCAAAGGTGTACAAAATGGTTTGCGATTGCTAACTGTATTTTTGGAAAGTTCTGACAAACTTTTTCCTTCCTCAATTAACCCCGTTGACAACTGGGGAAATCCGGTGTATTATCTATGACAGTTAGCGAGAGCTAATTATTTTATAGCCCTTTGATTAGCCTGTGCTAATCAAAAACCGAATTCAATGGGAAGAAAGAGGGGGAAAATATGATGCCGCTGACCTTTGCAGACAATGATGCTGTGAATATTATCCGCCGCGTGGGAGGCTCTCCGGAAGTGAAGAAGCACCTGGAAAACCTTGGCTTTGTGGTAGGCGGTAATGTGCAGGTCATCAGCCGTCTGGGCGGGAACGTGATCGTAAACGTGAAGGAGTCCCGCATTGCAATCAGTGAAGAAATGGCCAGAAAGATCATGATCTGACCGTTTTTGATAACTTCTTATGTATTTAAGCAGTTAGGAGGAAATAGAATGAAAACGTTGAGAGAAGTTTCCATCGGCTCCACCGTCAAGGTGGTCAAGATCCACGGCGAAGGCGCTGTGCGCCGCCGGATCATGGATATGGGCCTGACCAAGGGCGTAGACGTGACGGTTCGCAAGGTGGCGCCTCTGGGTGACCCCATCCAGCTGAACGTCCGCGGCTATGAGTTGTCCATCCGGAAGGCTGATGCCGAAATGGTGGAAGTAGAGTAAGGAGGTTTCGTAAGTCACATGGAAAACAAGACCATTCGGATTGCTCTGGCAGGCAACCCCAACTGTGGCAAGACCACGCTGTTCAATGCCCTGACCGGCTCCAACCAGTTCGTCGGCAACTGGCCCGGCGTTACCGTTGAGAAAAAGGAAGGCAAGCTGAAAAAGCACGATGATGTGATCATCACCGACCTGCCCGGCATTTACTCCCTGTCCCCCTACACTCTGGAGGAAGTGGTGGCCCGTAACTATCTGATCGGCGAGCGCCCCGATGCCATCCTGAACATCATCGACGGCACCAACCTGGAGCGGAACCTGTACCTGACCACCCAGCTGACCGAGCTGGGCATCCCCGTTGTGGTGGCCATCAACATGATGGATCTGGTCAAGAAGGCAGGCGACAAGATCAATGTGGCCGAGCTGAGCCGTCAGCTGGGCTGTCAGGTTGTGGAGATCTCCGCCCTGAAGGGCACCGGCATTCAGGAAGCTGCCGAGGCTGCCATCAAGGCCTCCTCCGGCCCCAAGACCGTTCCCATGCACACCTTCTCCGGCCCTGTGGAGCACGCCATTGCCCACATCGAGGAGGCGGTCCTGCACAATATGCCCGAGGAACAGCAGCGCTGGTACGCCATCAAGATCTTCGAGCGTGACGACAAGGTCCTGGCTCAGATGAACATCCCCCAGGACACCCTGGCCCACATCGAAACCGATATCCAGGCCGCCGAGAAGGAGTCTGACGACGATGCCGAGTCCATCATCACCGGTGAGCGGTATGTGTACATTGCGGACATCATCAAGTCCTGCTACAAGAAGAAGAGCGCCGGTGCGCTGACCTCCTCCGATAAGATCGACAAGATCGTGACCAACCGCTGGCTGGGCCTGCCCATCTTCGCCGTTGTCATGTTCCTGGTTTACTACATCGCCATGATCGCCGTGGGTACTCCCGCTACCGACTGGGCAAATGACGGCCTGTTCGGCGACGGCTACCATCTGTTCGGCATCGGCACCTCTGCCTATGAGGAAGCCGCTGACGAGTACGGCGACACCAACGAGATCATCTCCGCCCTGGTTGCCGAATATGGCGATGAAACACTGGAAGCCGCTCTGGATTCCGAGAGCGAGGACTACGCCGAGGCTGCTGCCGCCGAGGCCATTGCCACTCTGCGTGCTGCCGTTCCTGCAGGTGCTTCCATCGACTACGAGCTGGAAGATGAAGAAACTCTGGCTGTCTCTACCGAAACTGCCGATTACGATGCCATCCAGGCCGCTCTGGATGCCTACGGCACCGAGCCCGATCCCGCGGACTACGGCGTGTGGGTCCCCGGTATCCCTGTGCTGGTTGGGAATCTGCTGGACAGCCTGAACTGCGCTGACTGGCTCTCCGGCCTGATCAATGACGGTATTGTGGCCGGTGTCGGCGCTGTCCTGGGCTTTGTGCCCCAGATGCTGGTGCTGTTCTTCCTGCTGGCCATTCTGGAAGGCTGCGGCTATATGTCCCGTATCGCCTTCGTTCTGGACCGGATCTTCCGCCGGTTCGGCCTGTCCGGCAAGTCTTTCATCCCTATGCTGGTTGGCGTGGGCTGCGGCGTGCCTGGTATCATGGCTTCCCGTACCATTGAGAACGAGCGTGACCGCCGTATGACCATCATGACCACCACCTTCATCCCCTGCGGCGCAAAGGTTCCCTTCATCGCCATGATCGCAGGCGCCATCTTCGGCGGCAGTCCTTGGATTTCCACCGGTGCTTACTTCATCGGTATGGCCGCAATCGTTGTCTCCGGCATCATGCTGAAGAAGACCAAGATGTTCTCCGGTGACCCCGCTCCCTTCGTTATGGAGCTGCCTCCCTATCACATCCCCACTCTGAGCAATGTTCTCCGCTCCACCTGGGAGCGCGGCTGGTCCTTCATTAAGAAGGCCGGTACCATCATCCTGCTGTCCACCATCGTTGTGTGGTTCACCTCCTACTTTGGCTTCACTGAGAATGGCTTCCGGATGCTGGCCGAGGATGAGCTGGATCTCAGCATCCTGGCCCGGATTGGCAGCGCCATTGCCTGGATCTTTGCACCCCTCGGCTGGGGCGAGTGGCAGGCAGCCGTTGCCTCCATCACCGGCCTGGTGGCCAAGGAAAACATTGTCGGCACCATGGGTATCCTGTACGGTGCTGCGGGCAATGTGTATGAGACCCTGGCCGCTACCTTCACCCCTGTCTCCGGCATGTCCTTCCTGGTGTTCAACCTGCTGTGCGCCCCCTGCTTCGCAGCCATCGGCGCCATCAAGCGGGAAATGAACAACGCCAAGTGGACCTGGTTCGCCATCGGCTATCAGTGCGGCTTTGCCTACTGCGTCAGCCTGATGATCAATCAGTTTGGCAACCTCTTCACCGGCATTGTGAATGTCATTGGCCTGATCTTCGCTCTGGCGGTTCTTGGCTGCATGATCTACATGCTGGTCCGTCCCTACAAGGAAGCTGACAAGCTGACTGCGAAAGTGTAAATCTCAAAATGCTGGGGACGGTTCGCCGCCCCCAGCGGCGCTATCCATAGAAAGGAAATCATTATGGGAACTGTATTGGTTCTTGCCGTGCTGCTGGTTGTGGTAGGCCTGATCGTAAGAGGCATGGTCAGAGACCGCAAGCAGGGGAAATCCTCCTGCGGCGGCGACTGCGCCTCCTGCCACGGCGGATGCAGCCATAAGTGCTAAATCCTATCAAAGCTGCCTTCCTGGTTCCCGGGAAGGCAGCTTTTGACGTGTTTATCTTTGCGCCCCTCTTGTGAAAACCGGAATTTCCGTATATAATAGAGAAAACAACTGGAAAGAGGCAAAACCATGGAATTCAAAGTTCTGGCCATCGGAGATGTGGTGGGCAATCCCGGCATGGAGCGGGTGCGGCGGAAGCTGCGGCAGCTGAAACGGAAAACGGAAGCGGATTTTGTCATCGTCAACGGGGAGAATGCCAGCGTGGTGGGCATTACTCCGGACCAGGCGGAGGATATTCTGGATGCCGGGGCGGATGTGATCACCCTGGGCAACCACAGCTTTGGCAAGCGGGAAATTGTGGACTATCTGGAGGATACCTCCCGGGTGCTGCGGCCTGCCAATCTGGCCCCCCAGGCACCGGGACGGGGCTGGGATGTGTACGAGACGAAAGCGGGCGATGTGGCCGTGGTGGACCTTATTGGCCGCTGCAACATGGACTATACCCCGGACAATCCCTTTTTGATGGTGGAAAAGCTGTTAAAAAATATCTCCGCCAGAATCATTCTGGTGGAGATGCACGCAGAGGCCACTTCCGAAAAGCTGGCCATGGGGTATATGCTGGACGGCCGGGTCAGCGCTGTGTGGGGAACCCACACCCATGTGCCTACGGCGGACAACCGGGTGCTGCCCAAGGGGACGGGCTACGTGACGGATTTGGGCATGACCGGCCCCAGGGACAGCGTCCTGGGCATTCGCCCGGAGCTGTCCATTGCCCGCTTCCGGGGAGATCTGACGGAACGCTACCGCTGGGCAGAGGGCCCTACAAAGATGGAGGGGGTGCTCTTTACCCTGGATGCGGCCACTGGAAAATGCCTGAAAGCGGAGCGGGTGGACGAAAGCGACTGATCAGCCCCGATTCGTCAGCCGATAGAGCCCATAGCCCATGGAAGCACCCAGAAGATTGAGAATCAGATCGTCAATGTCGCAGGTGCCAACCATGAAGACCAGCTGGGCCAGCTCAACGGTGGTAATGATGATCGTCACGGAAAGAAAGGTCAGATAGAATTTCCGCAGGGAGCTGCTGATGGTGGGCAGAAAGTACCCCAGGGGAATGAACAGAACGATGTTGCCCAGCAGATTCCGAAGGGCAATGCGCAGAAGAAAGGGCCTTACCGGAGGCTGCAGCAGCCGGGAAAACCGCCGGATGGTCCGCAGAGGCACGGGATTGAAATGGGTGTGGAAGTAGACGGAGAATGGCACACCGGCTTCATTTGGTGTCCTTGCCAGCAGCAGCCACAGCATTGCGCCGCAGTATAGCAGAAACAGGACGTATTTTCGGTATTTGGAACGCATGGCGTGCTCCTCTCGCAAAAGTACGCCCATTATACCAAAAGGCCATTCAAAAGGCAAGAAAAGAAAAACGCCGCTTTTCCACAGCCTTTGCGGAAAAGCGGAAGGAGATGACAGGAAATGATTCAGCCCATTTGCAAAGATGTATTTTTTCTAAGCAGACCGTCCCGCCCGGCCCAGATTCAGGACAGCGCCATTGGCGCGGACCTGCTGGACACCCTGAAAACCAATCAGGAACGCTGCGTTGGTATGGCTGCCAATATGATCGGACAGGCAGTGCGAATCATCGCCGTGGACAACGGGGGAGAATACCTACTGATGTACAATCCGGAAATCCTGAAACGGGAGGGAACCTACGAAGCCGAAGAGGGCTGCCTCTCCTTGGAGGGCACCCGGAAGACCACCCGCTACAAAAAGATCAGGGTCCGCTACCGAAACGAGGCCTTCCAGACCCGCATCAAAACCTTTCAGGATTTTACGGCCCAGATCATTCAGCACGAATGTGACCACCTGGAGGGGAAGATCATATAAAAGACGCTTTAAGGAAGCGGTTTGTCAATCCCCAATTCGTGCATTTTTCGCCAGAGCGTTGTGCGGCTGATTCCCAGAATTCGGGCGGCGGCGGAGCGATTGCCGTCGGCCAGACGGAGAGCTTCCTGTATTTCGAGAAGTTCATCAGGAACGGGAACGGATTCGGAAAAATCCTCAAAGGTCAGAGCTTGTGCAATGCTGCGGGATATGTCCTCTCCGGGAACGTAATTAACACAAAAGCGCTCAATGACATTGTGCAGCTCCCGAATATTTCCGGGCCAGTTGTACTCCTGAAAACGGGGACAGGTGCAGAGTGTTTCTACCTCCTGACGGCTGAGATCGCTGCGACCCTCTTGAATAAAGTCTCTTACAAGGGCCGGAATGTCGCATTTTCGTTCACTGAGGCTGGGAAGATGCAGTTCCAAAACATTGATGCGGAAATAGAGATCCTCACGGAAGGTGCCCTCCCGAACCATGGTGCGAAGATCTCGGTTGGTGGCTGCAATGATGCGTATATCCACAGGAACGGGCTTGTCGCCGCCAAGGCGGAAGAATTGCTTCTCTTCCAGTGCGGAGAGAAGGCGAGCCTGAATTTTCAGCGGAATATCTCCAATTTCATCCAGAAACAGGGTACCCTGGTGGGCTAGCTCCAGAGAACCGGTTTTCCCGCTTCTCCGGTTCCCGGTCTGCGTTTCCTCGTAGCCGAAAAGCTCGCCTTCCAGCATGGCAGCCGGAATTGCCGCACAGTTGACCCGCACAAAGGGCTCGTTTTTGCGGGGGCTGGCATTGTGCAGACATTGTGCAAAAGTTTCTTTGCCCGTACCCGTGGCCCCATAGATCAGAATTGTGGAGTTGCTGCGGGCATAGCGCTCCGCCCGGGCCTGAACGGCTGCAAATTGGGGGCTTTTGGTTTTTATGTCCGAGAAGCTGGCTTTCGCTAAGTAGCCGCTGAAATTCTGACTCCGGCGGATGCTCTCGCCCGCCTGCTTAATGGTGCTGGTGCTGAAAAAGGTGGCGAGAGAACCGATCACTTCTTTTTCACATACAATTGGGCTGCGGTTGGTTACGATCTTTACGTTTCCGAGGTCTTGAATGCGGTTAAACTGTGCACGCTTCTCCCGCATGACCGTGTGCAGCTGGGTGTTCGGCAGAACCTCTTCACAGTGGCGGCCAATGACATTTTTGCGGCTTCTTCCGATAATCCGTTCAGCGCTGCTGTTGTACTGGGTGATAATGCCGTGTTTATCCGTTATGATGATCCCCTCTGCGGAGTAATCCATCAGGTAATCCAGTGTCCGTGCTTTTTCCTGGATTGCCTTTTTCTGACGCGCCATATGAATGGCGGTTTCCATGGCTGTGCGGACGCTGTCTAAGGACCAGATAAAATGGCCGCGCATATCCAGCATTTTGGCCTGCTCCAGCACCAGGGCTGTGCCGATAATATCCCGGATGCCCTCGGTGTAGAGAGATTGCAGAATCATGTTGAGCTCCTCCGGCGTCTGGTAGACAAGCGGGCGAAGCTGTACATTCAGCACTTTTTGAAACTGCTCCAGCTGCGGAATGGGGCTGTGGGTGATTACGGCGATATTGCGGCTGTATGCGCTGGCCTCACAGGCGGCATTTAGAATGTCGAAGCCTGTCACAGTTACATTGACAAGGGGGATGGTTTTCAGATAGCGCTGCAAATATTCCGCATTGCCGCCGGAGGCCACGAAAATATCCACGCTGCCGTCGGCTTCTATGCGGCGGACGCTTTTTTCCAATTCGGAGAACAGGTCATTCAAAACGATCAGCTCAACATCCGGGGGAAGCTCGGGACGGAGCTTTTCGAGAAATTGATAAAACCCGGCATAATTTGCAACACCGATTCGAATGCTCATGGGGAAGACCTCCTTTTTTAGAATATGGTAGCATAAATTGAACCAAATGTCTACAACGCAAAAAGCGGCAGTGCTGCCGCTTTTTGCGTTGTTTCAGGGGAGAGTCGGAATGCGGGGGCTGTGGATCAGGACAGCACGCCCAGCACCGTCAGCAGGGAAGCGAAGAGAATAGATCCCACAGACAGAATCATCAGAGAGACAAACAGCTTGTTTTTCTTGTTCTCGTCATTTTCACCAGACATGGTCATTGCGCCGCCGGTGGAGAAGGGGGAGACACCTGCAAAGTGGCCGCCAACCATGATGGCAGAAATCAGTGCGGTAGCGTGAACGCCGGTTGCGGCGGAGATGCCGGGGATAAAGGGAATCAGCGTGGGCGCGACAACACCCAGCGTGCTGGAGAAGAAACTCATGGCACCGGCGCACAGGGCGATGATGAACTTCGCGCCGAGAGGACTCAGGTTTCCGCTGACCCAGTTGGACAGATAATCAATGGCACCGGCGCTCTTGGCAACGGAAACCAGCATACCCGTTCCACAGACCAGAATAATGGTGCTCCAGGGAATGAAGTTCAGTGCCTTTTTCTGGTCGCCGAGATTCATCAGAAGAGAGATGACCAGCAGAACGCAGAACAGCAGGCTTGGTTCAATGGCACTCTTGATGGTGCCGAAAATGGCAACGGCAGGGAACAAAGCCTTCAGCAGAGGGAACAAAACAGCAATAATCAGACCCAGGAGAATCACAATAGCGGTTTGTACCTGCTTTTTGGAGAGAGCAGCGGGCTTTTCCTCGTAGACAGGGCTTTCTACCTTCCAGGCTTTTGTGATAATGTAGATGACGATAAAAATCAGGACTTGCGCCAGAATGTTATTAAAGGAAATCTTTGGCATCATGGAGGCAATTTCAGCCTCGGCATATCCGGCGTTGGCAAGGCATGTCTTCACGGTTGCATAGCACAGGCTGATGGGGGTATAACCACCGGCAACACCGCCGCCGACGATACAGACGGCTGAGACTAGTTTGTTCAGTTTGATCCTGTCAGACATACCCAGGATGATCGCCGGCATGAAGGCAAAGATGGTGGTGGGTCCTGGACCAAGGCCGGAAAGGACAAAACAGGACAGCCACATCATAACGGGAATCAGGTGAGGATGATTGCGAAATGCATAGATAGCGTGTTCGCTAAGCAGTCCAAGAGTTCCGTTGGTGACGGCGATTCCGTAGAAAAAGGATGCCATCATGATAAAGAAGAACAGGCTGGTAGGCCACAGCGCGATGATCTGCGAGGGCTTCATGCCAAGCACAAAAGCTCCGAAAATATAGGAAAATGCAATGGCAATTAAGCCCACATTGATTTTTCGCTTGTAGCCAATGGCAACGGCCACAAATATAGACAGAACAATCAGTAAGCTAACCATAAACCTGAGCCTCCTTTATTTGCAGGTTCCGCCGGAAAAGGACTTTTCCAGCGCACGCAGATCGTGCAGACCGATCATTTCATTAAAAGTGGGGAAGTCAACCTCATATTCCATGCAGTTGCGCAGGTCTTCGGTCTTTTTCAAGACAGCCAGCATTTCCGATACTGCCTTCGTTGCGGCATAGAGAGGCGCTACGGGGTAGATTGCTACGCGGAAGCCCATGGCGTACAGATTTTCTGCGGTGTCGAGAGGCGTCTTGCCGTGTTCAACCATGTTGGCGAGCAGCGGAGCTTTTACAAGTGCCGCTGCGTTTTCTACCTGCGACTGATTCTGCAAGGCCTCTACGAAAATCACATCGGCGCCGGCTTCCCGGTAGGCAACGGCCCGGTCAATGGCGTCTTCATAGCCGTTGACGGCAATGGCATCGGTCCTGGCAATGATCACGGTATCGGGGTTCTTTCTGGCATGGACGGCGGCGCGAATTTTGGCGACCATTTCTTCTTTTGCGATGACCTGCTTGCCTTCCATATGGCCGCAGCGTTTGGGCATGACCTGGTCTTCCAGCTGGATGCCGGCAACACCGGCCATTTCGTATTCCGTGACGGTGCGGATGACATTCAGAGTGTTGCCGTAGCCATTGTCAGCGTCGGCGATAACGGGAACTTCGGTACAGGCGCAGATATTTTTGGCGGCTTCTGCCATTTCCTGCATGGAAATCAGGCCAATATCTGGACGGCCCAGTACACTGGCGGAGACGCCGTAGCCGGTCATATACACTGCGGAAAAACCGGCTTTTTCAATCAGCCTTGCAGACCAAGCATCATAGGCACCCGGAGCCATGATAATCTTGCTTCCATCCAGCAATTCTCTGAGTTTCTTCGCTTTTGTCATAATGTTTCCCTCCGTAATCATTTGATTTTCTAAGGTACGGCCAATATCAAAAGTGCCGCTTGCCTTGTCCTTGGGAAAATCATAGCACTCTCCACAAAAGGACGGAAGAAGGAAATGTCTGCTGAGAAAATTTTTTGGCAAAGTGTGGAAAAGAAAAAGTACGTTTTTGGAAACATATCACAAAAATGTTTCGCGCCGTGTTCAAAAAACGTTTCTTTAAGAAACAAAGCGTGAAACATAAAAAGGAAAACCTCGTTTCATGGCGAAACGAGGTGAAACAAAGAAAAGAAAATAGGGGGCGAGAACGCCCCCACTGAGTGTCGAAAAAGCCCAGCTTTAACTGGACTTTTTCGACACTCTGAGGCGCAGCAAACGAGCTGCGCCTGTTTTTTGCGAAACGCTATGAACGCGGACAATTTAGGAATCTATAATTTGAGACAACAGCTCCCGAGAAGCTGCAATGTTTTGAGATTTTAATGCATCGTAGAGCTGAAACCAGCGTTTTTCCCAGATGTTGCATTGATCTGCATCAATATCTGAGGCGCGGCGCTTGGCATTAAACTCCATGTGTTTTCTGAGCGGCTCTTTGCACAGACTGAAGGCATAAGCAAGCATCTGATTGTGTGCCATTTTGCAAAGCAGCGAATGAAGATCTGATGCGGTGTCCACAGACCGCAGAAATGCGGCATTGGCGTGTTCAGGTTCACAGCAGGTGTAAAAATCTTTTAAATCATCGTGAAAGGTACAGCAAAGCTTGTAGAATTCGTCCAATTGCTCATCGGAACGTCGCTGAACGGAAAGGTCGATAAACGCCATTTCCAAAAGCCTTCGATATTCGCCGGTGTCATGCATTGTTTCCTCATTTACGTAGAATTGAGAAAGCTCTGTGATTTTCTCGTTCATATCGAATTCTTTTACGTATGTTCCGTCACCTACCCGGATGTCCAGTAGGCCCAGGGCAGCAAGTCGCTGCAGTGCAACCCGTACAGTCAAACGATTTACACCGAGAGACTTAGCCAATTCTGTTTCTGTAGCAATTTTTTCACCCGGAACCCAGTGACCCTCCAAAATGAATGTTTTAAGCTGTGTATATACCTGGTCAGCTGCGGATATTTTCTTGATTTTACTTACATTTTCCATCTGGTATCACACCATCCTCGTCTGTTAGTGTACAGAATTTTCGTAATTCTGTCAAGTTGTACAAAATCATTATTTTATTTCTGTGTGGAGTGATGGCAGGATTGAGATTGACAGGATGGAGGAAATAATGTATAATCCAAACGTATCAAGCGAAAGAGCGAACAATTCGACAAATACTAGGAGGGAAGATATGAAACAAGTGGTTCATGCACCCTGTGGACCTGTTATGGGAGTACAGAACAAGGGTGTATATCAATTCCATGGAATTCCTTATGCGCAACCACCGGTAGGCCCACTTCGCTTTCAAAAGCCACGGAGAATGGAAAGATGGGAAGAAACATACGATGCGACCTATCGACATTTTCTGGCACCGCAGACTGCGTCGGATCTGGATATCCCCATGGGACCGACGGTAGGAGAGCGCAATGAGGATTGCCTGACTCTGGCAATCAGCACGCCGAGTTTGACGGGTGGGCTTCCGGTAGCGGTTTGGTTTCATGGGGGCGCAAACTGCTATGGCGGTGGGGATGTTGCCTGGTATGATGGCGCTTCCTTGGCAAGATCACAGCAAATCGTTGTTGTTAATTTGAATTTCCGGCTAGGACCGCTGGGCTTTTTGTATTATCCGGGGGTTATTGAGGAGAATTTATCGATTGAAGATCAGATGATGGCACTGCATTGGATACAAGATAACATTGCAGCATTTGGGGGAGACCCGGGCAAGGTCACTCTGTTTGGCCAGTCGGCGGGGGGAAATGCAATTACGCATATTCTTTCCCGACCGGATTCGGACGGACTTTTTCAACAGATCATCCTGGAAAGTGCCTCTCTGGGAAGGGGAAATCATACCCGGGCAGATGCATTGGAAATTGGCACAGAAGTGCTGAAAAAACTGGCTATTGAGCCGGGGACCGGTGCCTTGGAAGCACTTCAAAAGAAATCGGTTTCGGAGATTTTTGAGGCGGTAGAGGCTGTTCCCCAGGGGCTGCGGGAGAAACATCAGGGAATGATTTTTAAACCGATCATGGATGAATGGCACACGCCGGAGCAGACAGTCCACGCAGCCGCCCAAAGGGCGAAATCGAGAAAAATCCGTATTCTGATGGGATTCACGCGGGAAGAAATGCTGGCATTTATCCAGGGAAGAGATGAAAAGTCATTGGCAGTTGCAGAGGCAATACTGCAAACCAGATATGTTTCACCGGGAGAGAATATGGCACTGGAGGCGGCAGCGGGGGGCTGCACCGTTTACCGCTACCGTTTCGATTGGAAAGCTGCAAAGTCTTCTTTTGGAGCATGCCATTGCCTGGAATTGCCCTTCTTGTTTGGCAACCTGGAAAGTTGGAATGCGCCTATGCTGGATGGCATGGAACCTTACGAGGGCCGATGCCTGACCGAGACAATGCAGGGCCTCTGGGGGCGGTTTGTTCGCGGTGAAGAATATGAAAATGGTCTGTGGCCAAAGTTTACTGCAGAAAGAAAAGCAATGAAGGTCCTGAATAACGAGGATAACCCTGTTCAGGATCAATAAATGGATAAGGAGCATTGTTATGAAAAAAGAGAAATCCAGGCTAGCATTTCCCCATGTAATGATCCTTTTGATTTTATTGGCATTGATTAGCTGCTTACTGACTTATATTATTCCTGCGGGAACATACCAGTTTGATGAAAACGGGTATGTGGTGCCGGGCTCCTTTACTTACGTTGAGAATACACCGGTCTCACCGGTGCAGGCGGTGATCAAGTTAACGTCCTCCATTGCATCAATGGGTACGACGTATGCGCTGCTGTTTATTGTAGGCGGCATGGTCAGCGTAATGATTTCATCTGGCGCTGTAGAGAATCTGGTAGATTATTCCATTTTTCGGCTGGAAGATAAGAGCCTGAAGGTGTTGATCCCCTGTATTTCCGTGCTGATGTCCATCCTTGGAGGCCTGGCGGGCAATGATGCGATGATCACGTTTGTTGCGTGTGGAATGCTGCTGGCACGGCGGACAAAGCTTGATAGAATTTCCGGAATGGCTATTTTCTATCTGCCATATATCACAGGGCAGGCGATTGGTCCGACTGTATTGATGATCCTGATGTGTCAGGAGATGGCAGGAATCCCTGCGGTTTCTGGTTTGACGGTGCGAATCGTGATTTGGATCGTCTTTACTGCATTCGTTGCCTTCTACAATACGCACTATGCCTTGAAGGTTGCAAAAGATCCTTCCAAGAGCATTGACGGCGAAATTCTGAGCCTGAGTGCAGAAGAACAGATGAAAGCAGAGAAAACGACAAGGCTGAAGATATCCAGTGTCGTTTCCATTCTGATGATGATTCTCCCGTTCGTGATTTATGCATACGGTTCTTCGAGATACAGCTGGGGTTTTGAATATTTGATTTCGCTGGCATTTGTCTCTGCAATCATACTGGGAATTGTTTTCCACTACACGCCGAATGACTGGGCAAAGCGATTCTGCGCCGGTGCGGCACAGATGGGGCCGGTATGCCTGCTGATTGGATTCTCAAAGCTGATCAGCGTAATCCTGGCGGATGGCCATGTAATCAACACCATTGCTAACGCCGCTCTTATGATCATTCAGAGAATGGGCGCTTCCTTCTCTGCTATCGGAATGTTTGTATTTACAACGCTGTTTAATCTTTTGATGCCCTCCGGCCCGGCAAAGGTTCCTATTTTGATGCCCCTTTTTACGCCGGTTGCAGACATCCTGGGAATTACACGGCAGGTCCTGTGCACGTGCTATCAGCTTGGCGATGGCCTGACAAACTTCTTGACGCCTGTTTCTTCTGTGCTGGCAACCGGACTCATCCTGTCTGAGACGAAGTATTCCAAATGGCTGAGATATGCTGTGCCTTATGCATTGATTCTCATCGCTTTTTCCTGCGTCTGCATTTTCTCCTTGCAGGCGGCCGGGTGGACAGGTATCTGAAAATAACAGCAGGCAGCCGGGGGCTTTGCTCCCGGCTGCCTGCTATACAATACTATCGGCACCCCTGTTTTTAAGGGGTGCCGATAGTGAGAAGACAGTATCAGATTCTTGCCACGCCGGACTTCCGGGCGGCTTCGGCGACGGCCTTGGCCACGGCGGGGCCTACCCGCTTGTCGAAGGCGGCGGGGATGATGTAGTCCGCGCTGAGCTCCTCGGGGGAGACCAGATCGGCCAGAGCCTGGGCGGCGGCCATCTTCATCTCCTCATTGATGTCGGAGGCACGCACATCGAAGGCACCCCGGAAGATGCCGGGGAAGGCCAGGACGTTGTTGATCTGGTTGGGGTAGTCACTGCGGCCGGTGGAGACCACGGCAGCGCCGCCGGCCTTGGCCTCGTCCGGGAAAATCTCTGGGGTGGGGTTGGCACAGGCGAAGACAATGGCGTCCTTGTTCATGGCCTGAACCATTTCCTTCGTCAGAGTGCCGGGAGCGGATACGCCGATGAACACATCCGCGCCCTTGATGACGTCGGAGAGCTTGCCGGTTTCCTTCTGTAAATTGGTGACCTGGGCCATTTCTTCCTTGATCCAGTTCAGTTTTTCACGGCCGGCGTAAATGGCACCGGTGCGGTCGGTCATGACGATGTTCTTGAAGCCCGCGCTCAGCAGCAGCTTTACGATGGCGATGGCGGCGGCACCGGCACCGGAGGTGACGATCTTTACGTCCTCCTTCTTCTTGCCAACCACCTTCAGGGCGTTCTGCAGGCCGGCCAGGGTGATGACGGCGGTGCCGTGCTGGTCATCGTGGAAAATGGGAATGTCGCACTTTTCCTTCAGCTTCCGCTCGATTTCAAAGCAGCGAGGGGCGGCGATGTCCTCCAGGTTGATGCCGCCGAAGGAGCCGGAGATCAGGTACACGGCATTGACGAACTCGTCCACATTCTGGGTCTTCACGCACAGAGGGAAGGCATCCACATCGCCGAAGGCCTTGAAGAGCACACACTTGCCCTCCATAACGGGCATACCGGCCTCGGGGCCGATATCGCCCAGACCCAGCACGGCGGAACCGTCGGTGATGACGGCGCACAGATTGTGGCGGCGGGTCAGATCGTAGGACTTCTCGGGGTGGGCCTGAATCTCCAGGCAGGGGGCGGCAACGCCGGGGGTGTAGGCCAGGGACAGGTCGTCCTTGGTCGCTACGGGCACGGTAGCCTTGACCTCGATTTTGCCCTTCCACTCGCCGTGGAGCCGCAGAGCTTCTTTTGCGTAATCCATTTGTATTTCCTCCTATATATTCTTTTTATTGTTCGACAATGGGAAGTGTGGAGCCGCCGTAGGGCATGGCCAGTACGGTGGCATTGCTGCCCAGAATGGCAAAGGCATCGTCCAGGGCCTTCTGGGCGCTGGGATAGGGCTCCAGGAAGCATTTCCGGACCAGCTCCGGGGCCATCTCGGACACCAGGAAGATTCTTGCGTTTTCCAGCACCATGGCGATGGCGGCTGCCTTGTGGCCGCCCAGCTCAAAGTGGGTCTGCACCCGGTCAATGAGATCGTGGGAGCACTTGGCCTCCTGGATCCACCGCTCGAAGCATTTTTCGCCCAGGCCCTCCTTGCAGGAGCCAATCAGAATGATGATGCCTCCGGGGCGGACAGCGTGCTTGGCATTGTCCAGGGCCTTTTGGGTCTGGTACAGGTTCAGATCCTTGGGCGCGCCGCCCTGACTGACCAGGACAATGTCCGCCCGCTGGGGGATAGGTTTGCGGTAAAGGGTATCCAAGTACCGGCAGCCCGCCCGGTGGGCGGCGGTGACATCCCCGGCGGCGGCGAAGATGATCTGCTTGTGCTCATCCAGAACCACATTGACAATGTAGTGAATGCCGCAAATCCGCCCGGCTTCTTCGATGTCCATCCGCAGGGGATTGCCTTCCAGCCTTCCGGCGCAGGCTTCGTTCTGCACCATCATCCGGTGATTGGCCTGAATGGCGTCCCGGCTGGATACGCCGGGCATAATGGCCTTGGCTCCGCCGGAGTAGCCCGCAAAATAGTGGTATTCCACATTTCCAAGACAGATGCGGAAGTCTGCTTCCGCAACCACCCGGGTGATATCCACGGGGGTGCCCCGGCCGGTGACACCCATGCGGATGCAGTCGTTGCAATCTGAGTCCACGCAGCGGATGCGGTCAAAGGCGGGGCCTGCCAGATGGCGCATCTCCGCCTCCGTCTGGTGCCGGTGAGAGCCCAGGCCGAAGACCAGGGTCACATCGGCCAGGTCAACGCCGCCTCGCTCCAGCTCTGCCAGCAGGGGCGGGAGAATGTCCCAGCTGGGGCAGGGGCGGGAAATATCCGAGGTGACAATGGCGATTTTTTTATTTTTGGGGACGATTTCCGAAAGCCGGGCCAGACCGATGGGATTTTCCAGGGCATAGCCTACGGCTTCCTGCCCGGTCCTCTCCGGCGCGGCGGGGTTCATATGCAGGACCCCAAGCAGATTCTCTTCCGGAACACTGACCGACTGGCTCCCGGTTCCGAAACCAAAGGATAGGGTCATAGAATAATTCCTTTCGAAGTTCGCTTTTGGATGCAATCATTGTAGCACAGAGTATTGCAAAATAAAAATACATTTTTTCTTAGGAATGATAGAAAAAGCTTATGGATTGCAAAAGCGGAAAGGGCCGCGGCATTGACTTCTATGGGAAAAACCGATAAAATAAAGCAAAAGGCAGGTGGAGAGAAGATGAAGCTGACGCAGCTGCAATATTTCTGCGAGGTTTACCGCCAGAGAAATGTGAGCCGGGCGGCGGAAAAGCTGAATATCAGCCAGCCCAGCATTTCTGCGGCAATCAAGGAGCTGGAAGGGGAGTTTGGCATTGCGCTGTTTTCCCGGGAGGGAAGAGGCATCCGTTCCACGCCGGAGGGAGACATTTTTTATGAGCATGCCCAGAGCCTGCTGACCCATGCTGACAGCTTCCGGATGAAGATGTTGGACCTATCCCAGCGTGAGGAGCTTCGCTTCGGTGTGCCGCCTATGATCGGCTCGCTGGTGCTGCCGGCACTGTATGGAAAGTATCAGGCGGAGCAGTGCAATTGCCTGCTGCGCATTGTAGAAGGCGGCCGGGGAACGCTGATGGAGGGGCTGAAGAACCACCAGATCGATATGGCCCTGCTGCCCCACGACACGCCTTTGCCCCAATTCGAGACAAAGCGCGTGGGGACCATGGAGACCATGTGCTGCGTCTCCCGGGGCCACCCGCTGCGCGGCATTCAGAGCGTTTCCGTCTCTGATTTGGCAGATGAGCCTCTGGTACTGTTTTCAGACAGCTTTTTTCAGACGGAACAGATTTTGAACCGCTTCCAGAGCGCCGGGATTTCCCCCAATGTTCTGCTGCAATCCAACCAGCTTTCCACAATCTCCCAGATGATTGCCGGGAATATTGCCGTGGGCTTTGTGTTCAACAGCGTTGCATCGTCCATGCACGATGTGGTCTCCGTTCCGCTGTGGCCCAAAATGAATTTTTCCGTGAGCCTGGCCTGGAACCCGGATAGCCCTATGACGCCGGGGAAAAAGATGATGCTGGATCTGTTTTCCGGGATTCAGCTGGATTGAGACACCTGTGCCGCTTTCCGGCGGCATAATATATACGAAGGAGCGATACACTATGTTTTTAGACCTTGTAAAGCAGGCCCGCAGCCATCGGGGCTTTCGGCAGGATCGAAAGGTGACCCGGCAGGAGCTGGAGCATCTGGTGGAGTGCGCCCGGTTCACCCCGGCGGCCCGGAACGATCAGGTGCTGAAATACTATCTGGCGGAGAAACCGGAGACGGTGGCGGCCATTCAGCCTCTGACCAAGTGGGCAGGGGCATTGGCCGAGCTGCATCTGCCCCGGAAGGGCGCAGAGCCTGTAGCCTATATCGTGATCTGCCTGGATGGAAGTCTTGCAGAGAATCCCGCGCCCTACCAGCGGGACGTGGGCATTGTGGCCCAGACCATGCTTCTGGCTGCGGCGGAAATGGGCCTGAACGGCTGCATGATCGGCTCCTTTGCGGCAGGGGAGCTGCGGGAAAAGCTGGGCCTGCCGGAAGCCATCAAACCCCAGCTGCTGCTGGCCCTGGGCGAGGGGACGGACCGCATCGTCATGACCAACGTGGGGGAGGACGGCAGCACCACCTATTATCGGGATGCCGAGGATACCCACTATGTACCCAAGCGCACCCTGGAGCAGCTGATTTTGAATCCGTGACAGACAAATGTCCGCCATACGTGAAAAATCTCTTGAAAACCGGCGGCGGATATGGTAATATGGTGCAATCCTAAAAGAAACGAGAGGAGCTGCACTTTTATGGAAAAGAAAAATATCGATTGGGGCAGCATAGGCTTCGGCTATGTCCAGACGGACTACCGCTATGTGGCAAATTACAAGAACGGCGCATGGGATGAAGGCGGGCTGACCACCGATGCCAACATCACCATGAACGAGTGCGCCTGCGTTTTGCAGTATGCCCAGACCGTTTTCGAGGGTATGAAGGCCTATACCACTGCGGATGGCCGCACCGTCTGCTTCCGCCCGGACCTGAACGCGGACCGGATGATCGAGTCCTGCCGCAGAATGAAGATGCCGGAGTTCCCCGAGGAGCGCTTCCTGGAGGCCATCCGCCAGACCGTCAAGGCCAATGAGGCCTGGGTCCCTCCCTATGGTTCCGGTGCGAGTCTGTATCTGCGGCCCTATATGTTCGGCATTGACCCCATTATCGGCGTGAAGCCCGCTACGGAGTTCCAGTTCCGGGTCTTCGGCACTCCGGTCGGCCCCTATTTCAAGGGCGGCATCAAGCCTCTGACCATCCGCGTCTCCGACCTGGACCGTGCAGCCCCCAGAGGCACCGGCCACATCAAGGCGGGCCTGAACTACGCCATGAGCCTCTATAATATTGTGGATGCCCACGAGCAGGGCTATGACGAGAACCTGTATGTGGATTCCGCTACCCGGACCCATATCGAGGAGACCGGCGGCGCGAACATCCTCTTTGTAACCAAGGAGGGCAAGCTGGTGGTTCCCAAGTCTGCAACCATTCTGCCCTCCATTACCCGCCGTTCTCTCATTCAGGTTGCCAGGGATTACCTGCACCTGGAGGTAGAGGAGCGCGTGGTGGGCATTGACGAGCTGGGCGATTTCGCCGAGGCCGGTCTGTGCGGCACTGCGGCGGTCATCTCTCCCATCGGCAAGATCGTGGATCACGGCAAGGAGTACACCTATGCCGGCATGGGCAATGTGGTGGAAAAGCTGTACAAGACCCTGACCGGGATTCAGATGGGCACCATCGAGGCCCCCGAGGGCTGGATCATGGTCATTGACTGAAATATCTCGCCCGGCCGATTGGCCGGGCGAATTTTGAAACAGGAGGATTTTATGGATTTTTTGGAACTTGCAAAGCTTCGGCAGTCCTGCCGCGCCTATGATGAAACCCGGGAAGTGGAGCCGGAGAAGCTGCAGGCCATCCTGGAGGCGGGCAGACTCGCTCCTTCCGCCTGCAATGGTCAGCCCTACCGCATTACGGTCTGCCAGGGGGGAAAAGCCAAGGAGGCTGCGGCGGCCGTCAGCGGCATGGGGATGAATTCCTTCGCCGCCCAGGCGCCTGTCCTGCTGCTGCTTTCCGAGGAAAACTATAATAAGTCTGCCGCGCTGGGGGCCAAGCTGAAAAAGAATGACTATCGGTCTCTGGATATCGGCATTCTGACGGCCTACCTGACCTCCGAGGCTGCCTCCCTGGGCCTTGCAACCTGCATCCTCGGCTGGCTGGACAGCGAAAAGCTCCAGGCCCTTGCCAATCTGGAGCACCCGGTGCGCCTGGTCATCGCCTTGGGCTACGCCAAGGCGGGAGACTCTCTGCGGGAGAAAAAACGCAAGCCACTGAAAGAATTGGTGCAGTACGTATAAATGACAGATTAAAAGCGAGAGAAGCCGAAAGCTGCCGCTTCTGCCAATTTGGTTAGAAATAATGGTTTCGTGCTTTTCTTTCAGAGATTTCACGAGGCCTATGATGGATACCGCAAAATCTGTAGACTGTGTTCTTAACTTGCTTTCGGACATGAAGCACACCCTATTATTCAGTGAAGTTTTGCGCTTCACGATGCGAAGCATCACTTCACGTCCCGAAAGGCACACTTCATTCGAAAAAGCCCTTTTGTCCTTGGCTTAACAGTGATAAGAAACGAATTCAAACTTACTACTGTCAGCCGACAATGAAAACGCTCTGTCATTGCGAACCAGCGCGCACGCTGGTGTGGCAATCCCCCGGATTTTCAAACATCTTGGCCGTAAAACCAAGCTGTTTCCATCCAACGGGGGGGGCTGCCACACCAGTGACGTCGGTCACTGGTTCGCAGCGACATACTTTTCTAACAGCCCCGTTGATCCTTATTCTGCTATTTATCGGAAGAAAAAATAAAATTATATAGAATCAGCTTATGTTCGTCAAAGAAAGGAATCAGCAACAATTTCATCCTCCGCCAGCATACGGTAGCCGACGCCAAGCTCATTGATGATGTAGCGCTTTTCGCCGGGCGTCACGCCCATTTTCTTGCGGATGTTCTTCATGTTGACTTGCAGCTTCTTGACGCTGCCATAGTCCGAATACCCCCAGACCGCGCGGATGATGGCGGCATACGTCAGAACCTTTCCGGCGTGAACGGATAGAAACGCCATGATGTTGTACTCCGTCTGAGTCAGGTCGATCTCCTCTTTGCCAACAAAGACCTGCCGCGTATCATAGTCGATCAGCAGGTCCTGAAGGTGGAATTTTCCGCCGGGGGAGCTTTCCTTCTCTTCGCTGTGCCGATGGCTGCGGAGAACGGCGCGAATGCGGGCCAGCAGTTCCTCCGTCCCAAAGGGCTTGGTAATATAATCATTCGCCCCCAGATCCAGCGCCTCTACCTTGTCCCGCTCGTTGGAACGGGCGGAGAGCACAATGATGGGCACGGTGTCCGTCTTTCGCACCTCTTGAATCAGACTCATGCCATCCCGATCTGGCAGGCCGAGATCCAGAACGATGAGATCCGGATGATGGGAGGCGTACATCATTATACCGAGCGCACAGGTCTCCGCGCAGAGCACCTGATAGTCGCTGGTTTCCAGATTGGCTTTGATAAAGCTTCGGATATTGGCCTCGTCCTCTACGATCAGGATCTTGTACTTGTTATTGCCCATCGTCCTCACCCCCTCTTTCCAGCGCAAAGCGGAATACCGCACCGCCGCCCTTTCTGTTTTCTGCGATAATGTCACTGCCGTGCGCTTTGACGATGGCAGCGCACACAGATAGTCCGATCCCCATATTGCTGCGTGTCCCGTCCACCGGCGCGGCGGACTTTTCATAGCTTCCGCTGAAAATCTTTTGGAGCGCATCCTCCGGAATGCCGCAGCCGTTGTCGGCGACCTCAAATACCGCCTTGTCTCCCACGAGAGAAACGGAAAGTATCAGTTCCGTCATGCCTTTTGCGTGGAACACGGCGTTTTCCAGAAGATTCAGCAGCACCTGCTCGATGAGAAGCGAGTCCATGGGAATATCCACAAACTCGTCCGGTATCTGCGTGATGACCTTCTGGTTCGGATGCTTTTTGGAAAACTTCATGAGAACCGAGTCGATCAGCTCATCCAGAACAGTCGGCGTCTTCACGACCTCGACCTTCGCGTCGTCGATCCTTGTGACGGACAGGAGATTTTCGACCATGCGGATGAGCCACTCGCTGTCCTCCTGAATTTCTCCCAACAGCTTGAGCTGCTGCTCCTTCGGCAGCGCATCATACTTGGAGATCAGCGTGGAGGATGACCCGTATATGGAGGTGAGGGGCGTGCGCAGGTCATGGGAGATCGCCCGCAGCAGATTGCCGCGCATTCTCTCCTTTTCATTTTCTGAGCGCAGCTTCTCCTGATCGCGGATGCGAATGTTCAGCGTACTGGTGGAAACGGCGACGATGAGCATGATGACAGCGGATAAGATGCTTTCCTCTACGAAAAAGTCAAAGGCATAGTACGGATAGGTGAAGGCGAAATTCACCGCAAACACACTGACGATCGCCGAAGTGATGCCATAGCAATACCCATGCGTTTTCAGCGAGATCAGAAACACGCCGAACACAAAGATCATGGGCACCAGCGTCTGCGTGGTAAAGAGCTTCTGAATCAGCAAATTGACGGCAAAGGCGCTGAAAAAGACGATGAGCGAAAATAAAATATCCTTTTGTCGTTGGCGGTTTTTCATGGCAATCTCTCCAAAGGTGCTATTTAGCACTCTTATTATACTCCATGAGAAGAAGCACATCAAGATTTTAAACAGGATGATATTGCGCCGCACTCGTTTCTTTACCGAATCTACACCGGAGAAATGCTATGATATAAGCACACAGCAAAAAGGAGGAAGGAATTCGTGGAAAACGACAGTAGCGACGACAACGGTAACTGCTCTTATATGGTCTGTTCGTATGTGGCATATCTACGCCCTTTGCTGCGGTATCGGGGATAGGTGTGTCTTTTTTGCATGAAATGATCGTATGAACAGAACATAAAGGAGTTTGAAATGAATTATTTTGGAAGCATTTTCGCAATAGTGGTCTGTATCGCCATGTCCGCCTATTTCAGCGCCACAGAAACAGCGTTCTCGTCCCTGAATAAAACCCGCCTCAAGGTGTTTGCGGACAACGGAAACAAGCGGGCAGCGCTGGCGCTCAAGCTGTCCGAAGATTATGACAAGCTGATCTCCACCATCCTGATCGGCAACAATATCGTCAAT
>QWCE01001345.1_pt1 | contig 48226 bp, 48 predicted proteins | sample 1972531 | NCBI WGS metagenome assembly QWCE01 (sample SAMN09866716, study PRJNA288562) | Human gut metagenome isolate term4_stool, whole genome shotgun sequencing... | reverse complement strand
GTCCGAGCTTGGTAGGCTCTTTCCGGTCTCACGCAGAGGTTCCAGCCACGCCTCGCCGGCACCACCCGACAAGGACGCTATGTCTTCCTCCACTACCACACTCTCGGTATGACAGCACGATTCGCTACAGCGGTCGCTGGAATGATGGTGTGGTGCACCATCTCCCCGCTCTCGCGGATTGCTTACCGTAGGCTGCACGGTGCCACCCGCACCGCCTATCGGTTCTTTGTCCGCTACCTGCGTAGCCTTTCCGCCCACATCGTTGGAGCTACCACCGATGCGAGCATCCGGGATTTCTCCCGGCCTCAACGACGCTTTCACCTTGATACCGCGCTCAGATGCCCAAGCGCTGTTATTGATGAACGCCGCAGAAGATCTTGAAAAAAACGGAGACTGTGGAATGGGCAGCAACATGCGCCGCTTCACATCCCCGCTCCTCCCCCGCAAACTCGTATTACACGACCGACAGCACACTACAAGGCCGTCTGTGTCGACATCATCCCCCACCCCATCAATATGGTCATAGGTCGCAGAACGCGCCGACTTACGATCCGTCCACGATACGGTTTTCCCACAGTACCTGCACTGATCCCCGTCACGAACCCGCACAGCGATCGTTACATCCGTATTCCGCAGGTCCCGCTTTCTCTGCCGATCAATCTCCACCTCAGCTTTTGAGCGTAAGTGGATGAAGTCGTCATCCTCCCAAATCGTCCAGGCAAGATGATCCCCATCTTGCACGCGCTCAACAAGGCCAGCCTGCTCCAAAATCTCCAGGAGCTCCTTTGCCCTACGCGCATTACCCCCTGCCGCTACTACCCACGATCCGAACTCCACCCGGTAGTCAGTCAAGTGCGCGGCGCTCATCGTCGCCCCCAACGCAAGGAACCCAAATGCCTCGGCAAACACCGATGTTGACCCTGAGTCAACCTCATGTAACCGCATCAACCGCGGATGAGTGATAATAGTGTCTCCAAAGCGCGCCCAAGGCATCGAATTCTTTCCTCCTTCCTTTTCTTCTACGCAGCGCGCGCTTTCACAGCGTCTGGAACATTGTCCTCTCCAGCAATCTCCATGAGACGCCCCATCTGCTCCATCCAGCTTTTCCCCCCAATACGCTCTGTGACATACACACCAGCGCGTACCGTCCCGCCAACATAAGCCATTGATGGCCTTTTAGCGCAGCCCCTAGCGCTGTCAACCGCATCACTTTGGCTTACGTAATAGATGATCGGGAGAAGAGCATCCGCTGCGCACTCGCGCATGACAGGGCATCCTAAGCACATAGCCGATGCCGTTTTCTCGATGTCCTTGTACTTCTTGCCTAACTTATGGATGAGCACATCCATGTATGGCTTACCCCGGCATTTCGCATCCAACATCCACTCGTTATCACGTTTCATCAACGCCAAAAGCTCGTTAGTCGAGCGGTTACCCAACATCCTGTACCCCGCTACCCCGCTAGTCATTTCTTCTCCTCATCTCCTCTAGCAGGCGCAGTTCCTCAGGCGTTAACAATGCAGGATGCGGGATAGTGCAATCGATCTCGTATTCTTTCGCTATCTCCCGCGCCGTATCCAACGTGTGTTTTAAAATCATCCAGTCGTTGAAGGATTCTCTAATAAGCGCATCCACTCGCTTGGACGCCGACTTCTCATATCTCTCAGCGCACATTCGCCATTCCCCACATTGCGTACTCCTCTACCCAATAACCCATCGTGAACTGCTGTCTATCTCCGCTAAGAGCACTACTGCGTAACTTCGTCATAGCGGCACAGGCCGCCACCATCCGATCAATAATTCCGGCAGCAAGATCAGCAATCCCGCAGATAGCACCGCCAATGGCGAGAACCGCGAGGAATACTAAAGTGACCTCAATAGTCGATGCAGACACCTTGAACAACTCCTCTCACGAATAGAACCTGGTTTTTGCCCACGACACGAGATCACTCGCACGGAAAACGTAACGACTCGAAAGCAATCCCTTACCCTGCGCATAAGACAGACACGGCAGCTCTCCAGAAGCAACAGCAAGACGAATCGTCTTAAAGTGCGCGACGTCTGGGTCATCGTAAAATTCGCGCACATACGCTGAGGCCTTCGGACATCCACGAATCAATTTCTCTTCCGCTGCCTCCGCTACTGCGTGAAAAATGGGGGGAGCTTTAAAAGACTCCGCTGAGTGCGCCTTTAGTCCTGGCATGATAGAATCTCCTTATCTCCTAAGAGAATTTGATTTTCTGGGTGCCCCTAGTTAGCGCTAGGGGCGTCTTTTTTACGCGGCATCATCGATGAGCATCTCCTCGAGGATCATCGAGTCAAGCGTTCTGTGAGTGATGCGTTTAAGCACGATGAGGGTGGGGATTTTCGGCATAGACTTACCGGACATGTAGTTCCGCACGGTCGTTCCGGTCGTATCCAGGAACTTCCATCCGAATTCGTCAACAGAGCTGCATCCAGTGCGTTCCATCGCATCTTTGATAATTAATGGATCAAGTCGCATGTGACTTCCTTTTCCTTGTCATCTTGCCCTTTCTTTTGCCAGTTTGACACGGAGCATGCCATATTGTCAACTTCTTTGGATAAAATTCAATAAGCCCTGTTCAAAGCCTTGCCAAAATGGCAAATCATTAGTAAATTGGTAAGCATGAAGCACAGAGAATGGCTCAGGCAAGCAACGGCAGATGATGCAACGAACGCCATCGCACGAAAAGCGGGAATTGTCCCTCGAACATTCGCCCGTCAGGTAGACCGAGACCACATCGACGCGGAAAGCATTATCGCGATCGCGATCGCATACGGTCTGCATCCAGTAGGTGCGCTTGCCGATACAGGTTATTTAGAGGAGAAATGGGCGCGCGAAATCGCCCCCGCCATCGCGCTGCGAGAAGTTACTGAAGATGAGTTAGCTGATGAAGTTCTGCGCAGAATGAAGATCGGCGTCCACCGGAACGGGGCGCTCGACATCCCAATTGATGAACTCGTCGAGGAGCGGGAGAGAAAAGGCAATAATGGCAACACCGGAGAAAGCATCAAAGACACTAAACCCCATGCAGTATCTAGCTTCGACCCTGACCACGACACCCCCTTCTACGACCCCGAGACAATGGCCGCCTACCCTCGTCATGAAATCATCCCCCCGGACGATCAATTCGACATCTAGCGTTACACCCCACCACTAGCATCGAACATGTGTTCGATATTGAGGAAGAGGCCGCTGCACAAGGTATCGCCATCGTCTACATCCCCGGCAGTCCCAACCTGCCAGACGCCTTCTGGGACGCCTCTAGCCGCACAATAGCAGTAAAAGAGGGCCTACCCGCCCGATACACCCGCAGCCTCATCGCCCACGAGCTAGGGCACGCGCACTACGGCCACACTGCCAGTACCCCCAAAAGCGAGCGCCAAGCAGACAAATACGCCGCCCGACTCCTCATCAACGAAGACGATTACCGCCACGCCGAATCCACCTACGGGGCAGATACGGAAACTCTCTCCTTCATCCTCAACGTCTCCCCAGGCCTCATCGAAGCATGGAGAGAATACCTTGCCCGGCGAGGCAATCTTTCATCTCGTTCTTAATCGCGGGATGTCTTTCTTTACTACGGTGTTAGGTAGTATCCCCGCGTTTGAAAGATAGTATCGATGGCACTTTCTGAGGAAGTCTATAAGCTTGCTAGCCGTGTTGCGGAGCTTCGTGGCATTATCGAGACGGAAGAGGCTACTAAGACGGCGTTTATTGTGCCGTTTATCCACAATGTTCTTGGCTATGATGCTACTGATCCTCGCGAAGTGATACCGGAGTTTACTGCCGATATTGGGGTGAAGCGTGGAGAGAAGGTTGACTATGCCATCAAGTCGGGTGACGACTTCCGCTTTATCATCGAATGTAAGAAGATCGGCGAGCCTCTTTCTATTAACCACGCGTCTCAGCTTCTCCGCTACTCGAATGTTACAGATACCGAGTTTGCGATTCTTACCAATGGCGAGATCTACCAGTTCTATGCAAAGCTTGACAAAGCTGGGCGTATGGATGAGAAGCCTTTCATGACGCTTAACCTTGCCAATGTTGACGAGCGGCTCTTCCCTCACCTCGAAAAGTGCACGAAGGCGTCTTTTGATGCTGACACTATCACTGCTGCTGCTGAAGAACTCAAGTATCTTTCGGAGATTAAGAGCATCATTGCGTCCGACTTCAAGGCTCCATCGGAGGAGTGGGTGCGTTATCTGACCCGGCAGGTCTGTTCCAAGCGGCTTACCGAGAATATCCTGCAGCAGTTTACGCGCGTCGTCCAGGCCGCTACAGGCCAATTCCTCAAGGATGAAGTTAACCGGCGTCTCAAGACTGCCCAGGAGCTTGAGACGGCTTCTGAGGTGCCGGATTCTCCTGTCGTTGAAGAACCTACAGACGACATTGTGACTACTGATGACGAGCTTGCCGCCTTTTCGATCATCCGTGCTATCGGCTGCCGTGTTGTCCCCGTTGATGATATCTGTCTTCGAGACGGGAAAACCTACTGCGCGATCCTCTATAAGGACAATAATCGTAAGTCTATCGCCCGCCTGTGGTTCAATCAGTCGCAGCTGCGGCTAGGTCTTTTCGATGAGAATAAGGTGGAGACCAAGCATGATATTGATAGCATGCCGGACATTTACCGCTATGCTGACGATATTGTGGCTCGCCTTGAATACCTCAAATCCAACGATTAGGTGCTGATACCACAGCAATAGACTCCTGTAGGCTACCCACTAGAGAAGGAAGGAGAGAAAACCTCTGTAGGCTCCCGCTGAGCCAACTCAGTGTCATAAACCCAGTCGAATGCTGCGCAGTTTCTCCCGTACACTCTCGGTGTCTATCACCATGTCAGTTAATCCTTGGTCTCGTTTCCGGATTTCCTGAAACCCGTAGTTTGCATAGAAACTAGCAAGTTTAGGGGTGCGAACTTGCGTTACCAAGAATCGCGATCCAGTCAATTCGCACACCGCAATATACTTACGGAACACCTCATACATCAGAAATGCAGATAGTCCCTTACCTTGGACACCCTTGTCTAATGCGAATTTCCCCAATAACTGTGCAGGGTGAGGATGGCTTGAAGCGAAACCACTACGCTGCTTTTTGGTAAACCCGTCGGAGCCTATCTGATGAGAAGACAACGTGAAATACCCTACAGGGAAATCACTATCATTCTCGATAAGCATCCATATCTTGCACATGTCTTTGCTGTGGTACTCCTTGGCGTGCTTCTGCAACCATTCGCCAAGACGATTATCGTCATGCAGACAATCGAAATAGTCCAAAATATGGTCATCGGACAACGGTACGACAGCATACGTCATGAGTAGGCCTTGACCGCTGTCCTCATAAGTTCTACGCCGTCCATCGCTCCACGTGCCGCTATCTTATCCAAGTGCTCGAAAACATCATCAGGGAGAATCGTCACAAGGGGGTCAGGCATAGACACCGGGACGTCGTCTCTAGTCATGAAAAACGACATAATGTCAGACTGGCGCAACGTACCCCTCCGCGACTCTTTGGGTCGTAAATCCCAACTATCACGCCATGGCTTTTCACCGTGCGTCAGCTCTTCTAACTCCCACCCAGTCAGCTTGCCGTACTCAGCCACTACCGAAGACAGCACAGCCGAATAAATGGCGTCGGGTTCTACATAAGTATCTTCCAACGCTGCCCTGCCGTTCTCGATACGGTCTAAAGAAACGTCCTTCATGTGTGCGTGGAGTGTTAGGAGGTCACTTACCACTGGGCCGTGCTGCATAGCATAAAACTGCTGGTCGAAAAGACAACGACCGGTGACATAGGCGTACCAGCCAAAGGAGTAATAGACAAGCTTTTGCAATTTCACAGTATGCATAGATCCGACACCAGACATTTTCAAAATGTCTGCGGATACGTCAAACACTGACCGTTGCATTATGTCTTCTCCTTTCGTCTCTCCTTATTGTCCCATAGTAATGGCTACTCTGGCAGTAGAAAATTCGTGGGAAAGCTAGCCTTTAGCCTATTCTAGTCTTTACACATTGACTTGAATAAGTCGTGTGCTATAGACTACAGTTGTGACAAAGAGAAAAGACCTACTCAAAACCATCAAAAAATACGCCACAACCACCGGCCAAAACTACACAGAGACAGAAGGGGCCAACCATACAAAAATCTGGGTCGGAGACAACGACACCACCGTCCCCCGCCACAACGAAACCCCCAACACCTTCGCAAAGAAAATCCTCAAAGACCTAGGAACCGCAGAATGAGCAACACCTACACCGTACGCGCCCGTCGCGAAGAGGGGTGGTGGGTCGCCACTGTAGACGAAGTTCCAGGCCTCAACCATCAAACAAAACGACTTGACCAACTCGAAGAGTGGACACGCTCAGGCTTAGAGCTCTTCCCTGAAATCGAACCACACCCGGAAACCGCACAAATCCGTATCGTAGTGGAGCCTGCATTCGATATCGCTAAAAAAGCGGTACAAGCGAACAAGGAAGCTAAAGACGCGCAAGAAAAAGCCTCTGCTCTTATGCGCCAAGCTGCCCGCGAGCTCTCAGCAGCCAACCTCCCCTACCGCGATATAGGGACGATACTCGGTGTAAGTTTCCAACGCGCCCAAAAACTCGCCACATCGTGAGCGTCCACAAGTACACCACCAGCAAAGGCGTAAGGTGGTCAGTAGCCTACACGCGCCCCGACGGTGCCCGTACCAAGAAGCGTGGTTTCCTCACCAAAACAGCTGCCAAAGCCTGGGAAACGAAGCTCACCTCAGATATCCTCACCGGCCAGTGGGTATCAAATAGCGGCGGGAATTCCTCACTCGCTGAGCTCGGTGATGAGTGGATCAAACGGAAAAACTATCTCAAGCCCTCAAGTATGCCACCACTCACCAACGCATACTGGAATCATGTACGCCCAAAGTGGGGAAACACCAGGATAAAGGACATTCGGCACAGTGACATCGCAGCCTGGGTAGACGGTCTTACCACTCTCAATGGCGACAGACCGCTTTCCGCTACCGGGAAACGCTACGCCCACCAAGTGCTCTCTAGCATCCTCAGAGACGCCGTGAAAGACGGTCTCATACCTTCCAACCCAGCAGAAGGCGTCACCCTACCCCGCAAAAACAAAAAGCAGAATACCTACCTCACAGCTGCCCAACTCCATCACTTCGCATCCCAATGCGGAGATCATGAGCTACTAGTTCTCCTTCTCGGATACACAGGCATGAGATGGGGCGAAGCCATCGCACTGACTGGCGATGACGTTAACACCGTCACACGACGAATCAGCATCACCAAAAACGCCGTATGGGTCAACGGCCATATCAAAGTTGGCACCCCGAAAACTCATGAGAACAGGACAGTGCCTATCCCCCGTTTCCTTGCCCGGCGCGTTGCTGAAGCAGCGGTTGGTAAAGGTGATTGTTTGCTTTTCCCGGATTCGCATGGCGGTTATTTGCCGCGTCCGAGTAGTAGCAGTAGTAATTGGTTTGCGAATGCGGCTAAGCGTGCTGGTGTGTATCCGTTGACGCCGCATGATTTGCGGCATACGGCGGCTAGTTTAGCGGTGCATACTGGGGCGAATGTGAAAGTTATTCAGCGGATGCTTGGGCACTCTAGTGCTGTGGAAACACTCAATCGGTATGCCGATTTGTTTGATAGTGATCTTGATGAGGTTGCTGAAAAGTTGGACGCTTTGGCGCGCGAGTCAGGGTTTACGTAGCCATATTGTTGCCGCATAAAGGTGGAAATGCTGGTTGTGCTGGTGTTGCGTGTTGGTTCGAGCCCCAGCAGGCGCACTTCTCTCCTTGTCGAAGGGTAGCCTTGCTAATCTTCATTCATCTCTCTAACATATGCATTATCACGCATACATTAGAGAGGTTCGGCAATGCAGGCCACTGACTACACTCACCGGTCCGATCACGCTCACGACGACGCTCATAACCACACACAGAGCCACGTGCCGAATCTCACCAATGACAGCCATGACACCGACAGCCATGCTCACGGCGCCACACTAGCTCACGGTCACTCCCACCATCACACCCACGAGCATCACGACGCAGCAGAATTGGCCCGCACCCCTCAATGGCGCATCAGTGTCGCTATCGCACTGGGACTCGTTACTGTCATCACACAAATTGTCGTAGGGCTACTCTCCGGCTCACTCGCTCTCCTATCGGACTCTGCACATGCGTTCACCGATGTCTTCGGCCTGTGCACTGCACTCGTCGCCATCCGTGTTGGAGCGCGTGCCTCCGCCACTCCCCAACACACTTATGGTTTCCGCCGTGTTGAGGTGCTCGCCGCGGGATTCAACGCGATTCTGTTGCTAGCAGTCGCCGTCATCATTGTCGTCGAAGCCGTCGAGCGCCTCATCCATCCAGTTAATGTCCAGGGACTGCCAGTAACGATCGTCGCAGTAGTGGGACTGCTCATGAACTTTTTCGCGTTTCTTGCCATCCGTGGTGGTAAGGACGAGTCCATTAATGTGAAGGGCGCTTATCTAGAAGTGATGGCAGACATGGTGGGGTCGGTGGGAGTACTCATCTCGGGTCTCATCACCTATCTCACGGGATGGGTATATGCCGACATCGTCGTTGCAGTCCTTATCGCCATATGGGTACTTCCGCGAGCAGTCGCACTGCTCCGCCAAGTAGGAAACGTCATCCTACAAGGCACCCCCACTGATGTCGATATGGAGACCCTTCGCCATGACATATTGTCCGTGGACGGTGTACAAGCACTCCACCACTTTCATGTGTGGAGCCTCACCACCGGTGACAACATCGGATCCGTCCACGTTGTCACTACCAATCCGCAAGCACGTCGGCACGTACAAGAACTCATGGAGCACACCTACCACCTTCACCATGTGACGGTGCAAACAGAAACACCTGCCGAACAATGCGCGGAGGACGGCACCTGCGTCTAACCCCACACCACTACCTCGACATGGAAGCAACGGTTCCGGTACTAGTCCCAGTTTTCAGCATGAAGAAGGACATCGACCGCTTGCGAATGGCCGGCGGGGCGCACCATATGCTCGAGACGAATGACCCGCATTCCCGCACTGGCGCTGGCAAGATCAGCGACGGTCGGAAGAAGTGCAGAATCCTGTGGGCCCCCAACACCGTGACGGAGGTTTTCGGCAGCGTGCCCAAGATAGAGAAGCGCCCCGTGCGGCTTCAACCAGGCTTGGCTACGCTTCAACACATCCCGCAGCTGATGCATTGGCAAATGCAGGTAAGCACCCAAAATGAGGTCAAATTTGCCGCTGGTGAAACGATCATCGCCAGTAACCTGCGCATCGTAGACCGGTACCCAGCTGCAGACGTCCCCCACTGTATAGACAATCTTCGGCCCCAATGACTCGTGCTCTGCCGCTATACGAATCGCCTCGGAGGAGAGATCAACACCTACTACGTCCCAGCCCATCTGAGCCAGGAGACGAGCGTGACGACCTTCCCCACACCCCAAGTCGAGAGCGGAACCGGGTTCCATAGTAGAGAGCCGTTCCACGACTGCCGCAGCAGGGGTTCCTCCCCAGGGGGCAGGTGTCTCACTGTAGCGGGCATCCCAATCTGCAGATGTACGTTCGGTCATGTCTTCCACAATAGTCCGAAGTACCCTTCTCATGCGATGGGGCTAACAAGGTTCACCTCACAGTATGCACAGCGCTGAATGCACAACTGGAGTGCAGAATGCAGAGCAGCGCTTCGGAATCCAGAGCAAGGGCAACTCTGCGCCGCACACTAATCGAAGATCTCGGGCAGCACACCTCGGGGAAGCTCTTCCACCTCTCCATCTTTAACGACTAAGTGCCGCGCTTCTACCTGTTCGATCATGCGTTGGTCGTGGGTGACGACGACAATAGTCCCTTCGCACTGTTTAATCGCGTCCTGTACCTCTTCGATGAGGTCGACACTGAGATGGTTAGTCGGCTCATCCATTAAGAGAATTTCCGGTGGGTTAGCTACGAGCAAGGCCAAGGCTACCCGTCGTTGCTGTCCCAGTGAGAGATCCCCCACGGGGCGCTGGGCATCTTCAGGAGTGATGAGACCCAGTTCGTCTAAGTCCAGTGAGTGGGGGCCAGCGGCGAAGGAGTAAAGCTCCGCGGCGCTCTTCTTTGGGTCTTCCCATCGTTGTTCCTGCTCCAGGATCGACAAAGTTGCTCCCTGCCCCACCTGCACTTCTCCCGCTTCTGGTTGAAGTGCACCAGTAATGACGTGCAGCAAGCTAGATTTACCGGATCCATTGGGGCCGGTAATGATAACCGTTTCACCAGGCCGGATGGTGAGAGAACCCAAGTGGACGCGTTTGGGTACAACCACCCCACGGAGCTTCAGATGGAAGTCCTCATCGGATCCGGCAGCAACACGTTTACCGCTGGGAGCCTTCGCCAGCGGGGCGTTAAAACCCAGCAGAACTGGCGGTTTTGCCACCCCATTTTCTTCCAGTTCCGTCAGCTTTTGGCGCGCAGCTCGAACTCGGCGGGCGATCTGCTTTTCCACGCGGCTACCGGCCTGGTTGTAGGAGAGTTTGTCGTTATCCTGGCGAGCCCGGCCAGGAGAAACCTCGCGCGCACCTTTCTCGATAGTGGTCTCCAAATGTTCCCGCTGGTGCTCTTCGGTACACCACTGGTGTTCCCAGAGCTGGCGCTCGTGCCGGCGGTGCTTGTCGTACTGGGACCAGTTTCCGGTGAAGATGCCGATACCCTCGCGGTTGCGCACAATGTCGCCAATATGGGTGCAGGTGGCATCCAAGAAGTCTCGATCGTGGGTTGCCAGCACGACGATCCCCGGGTGCTCCCGGATAGTTTTAGCAACGAGCTCACGCCCGCGCGCATCGAGGTGGTTGGTAGGTTCGTCGAGGAGAAGAATCTCGGGTGCCCGGATTAGGGCAAGCGCTAGACCAAGACGCGCTCGCTCACCACCTGACATGTCGACGGTGCATTGGTCGAGGAGATCCCCGGAGACTCCCTCCCCCGTCAGACCTAGATGGTCGAGGACAACTTCCGCATTATGCTCGGCGCTCCAGGCATCATGGGCCATGACGTCGTTATAGATCTCGGCGTAGCGTCGTTCTGCATTCGCGGCAGCTTCGGGATCTTCGGTGGTAGCCATAATGTTGGCGGCGTCTTCCAGCGCCTGGAGACGGCGACGGGCAGGCCCGAGAGCCTCTTCAACAAGCATGCGGCCGGTGGAGTCGAAGGGGGCTTCGAGCTCCTGTGCTCCAAGAACGCGGGTTCCTTGGTGGGTGACGCGGCCGGCGCTGGGTTTGAGGCGACCGGAGAGGATCCACAGCAGGGTGGACTTGCCCACTCCGTTGTCGCCGACTAGCCCCAGCACGTCCCCTGCGGAAAGCGTGAGATTGATGTTGGTGAGGACGGGGCTACCGGGATAGTCGTAATGGATGTCGGTAGCGAGCAGCTGGGCGTCTGCGAAATCTACCGACACATCTACCGGATATGCAGCCTCAGTCATGACATCTCCTGTTCGGACAGACGCAACAGCAGCGCGCTTACTACCTATTATCACTGTTTATTACTATGTTTCCGTCAGTATAAGCCGAAGCGTCTGAGATACCCCCACTGGCAAAATGAGTGTTTCTTAAGGATAAAACTTCTTTGCTATGATCTGTATTAATACTTCGATCCACAGATAGCATCTACACGTTAAACAAGTTCTTTCGCACGACGATTACGGTATTAATACATGTCTGCTTGTTCCTATCCCGAGAAGGCTCAAATCCGCAGACTGTTTACACTCAGCGGTTTAACTCTTCGGGAACTACGAGAAGCCACCCAGCTCTACGATCGACGATCCTCAGGCGCTGGATCACTGGTGGAGTCAAAGTACCCCAGGAAGTTTTTGACTACCTCCAGAGCACTATCGAAGGTTATTTCGAATACTGTCAAGAAGTCTGCAGCTCCATCGAAAATAAAGAGCTGCTCGACAATAGCAAAGACGAGGTTGTAGAACTCAAGTGTTTCCGCAACCAAGAAACCTACGAAGCCAGTGAAGAAGCGACACAATCTGGCCTCAGTTGGGGGCAGTACAACGCACGTCTCGGCCTGCTCTACGCCATTCTTCTGTCACGGGGACACATGGTGCAGTGGACCTTCCACGAATAGCCGACAAGGTAAATAAAACATTCCCATCGTTACGCTTGCTCCATCAAAGTGAAGTAAGCGTTTTCTGTACCCGCCCATTCTCCGCACCCCAAAATAGGGTAAAAAAGCTCCCCCAGTTGGACTCGAACCAACAACCCTTCGATTAACAGTCGAATGCTCTGCCAATTGAGCTATGGGGGATTAAACACCTTGGTGTTACGAATGGATAGCTTACCTACCCACCCCACAACTCTCCAAATTGCCAGGTGGACAGGGGGAAAAGTAGGTGAAAAGCAGGTGTACCGATGCGCTGTCAGAAAGTTCCGATGGCGAGTTGTTTCAAGGTGGCTCGGTATTCTTCCAGCGCCACAAGATCCTTAAACATGTCGTGGTAGTCGGGGTCAGTAGACGGATTCTTTCGCTGTAGGGCGGCTTTCAGCTCGGCTACTTGTTGCCCCACCCATGCTTCCTCAAGGCGCGCGAAAAGACCCTCCGCATAACTGACCATATGCTCCTGGTCTACCGGCATATCTTCGACGGCGATCTCCGATACCACACCCTGTACCACCAGGTCGTCGATATGTTCTTGAATGGACGGGACCCAGTTATGGTCCACCACTGCATTCGTGCAGCCTCCTGCTGCTTCGATAGCATCCCGGATGGTGCGGTAGAGCGGGTAGGTGAAGGCGTCGGACCCCAACGAGTCAAAGCCAGCTCCGGCAGTGTGAGGATACTGGATGGCGAGGCGCACTGCCGCGCGCTGCCGCCCCTCTTCACTACCTTCAGAGGGTTTGCGGGGATGCAGCATCCGAGGCTGGCTCTGACTGGCCAGCCCACCTGAAGCTCCTCCCGTTCCAGTACGTGTAGAGAAGGAAGAAGCACCTCGTGGGCTCCGCTGCGACCGTCCTCGCTGCGTCCGTCCACTCGGACCTCCTGCCGGCATCCGCCCTGCGGTACGCGCGGCTTGTCGCACGCGATTCACAATTTCGGTGGGATCGTGCCATCCTACCCAGCCGGAAAGCTGGCGCGCATACTCGTCTCGTAGCGCCGCATCATGAATAGCTGCAACAACTGGGACAAGACGTTCGAGAGCTGCTACCCGCCCTTCTGGGATAGAGAGATTAAAATCTCTCAGTAGGGAGCGGAGCGCAAACTCGAACATCGGAATGCGGCGTGCAATGAGATCCCGTACGGCGGCATCTCCTTCGGCCTGTCGCAGCTCACAGGGGTCCATTCCGCCCGGCGCAATACAGACAAATTTCTGGCCGGCGAATTGCTGATCGCCGGTAAATGCCTTCATGGCAGCTTTTTGACCCGCTTCGTCTCCATCGAAGGTGTAGATGATCTCTCCCCGGTAGTAGTTATCATCCATGAGGAAGCGGCGCAGAATAGCCAGGTGATCATCACCGAATGCGGTACCGCAGGCGGCAACGGCGGTTTTCACACCAGCTGCCCACATCGCCATCACGTCCGTATAGCCTTCCACGACGACGCACTGGTGTGATTCGGCAATATACTTTTTGGCTTTATCGAGTCCAAAGAGCACTTTGGACTTTTTATAGAGCATGGTTTCGGGAGTGTTCATATACTTCCCGAGTGTGTCGTCGTCGAAGAGTTTGCGTGCGCCGAAACCAATCACTTCCCCGCTGGGGGCGCAAATGGGCCACAAGAGGCGACGATGGAAGCGGTCGATAGGGGTTCCTCGCGAGCCCATCTTGGAGATCCCGGCGGCCTCCAGCTCATCGAAGGTGAAGCCTTGTTTCTGCAGGTGACGAGTGACAGTGTCCCATCCTGCTGGGGCGTAACCGCAACCGAACTCTTTAATGGTGTCGACATCAAAACCCCGTTCCAGGAGCATGTCGCGGGCCGGCTGCGCCTCCGGGGTTTCCAACTGCTGCTGGTAGAATTCGTGCGCGGCTGCGTTGGCTTGAAGTAGCCGTCGGCGCGTCCCTCGCTGCTGGGGGGTGGTGGCGCCGCCTCCCCGGTAGTGGATGCGATAGCCGATGCGGTCAGCTAGCTGTTCCACCGCTTCAACGAACGTGACATGTTCCATCTTCATGAGGAAGCTGAACACGTCACCCCCCTCCCCCGTAGAGAAACAGTGGTAGTAGCCGTGGTTGGGGCGAACGTGGAAGGAGGGAGTTTTCTCGTCAGTGAAGGGGCTCAGCCCCTTGAGAGAATCGATACCGGCGGGTTTCAGCGACACGTATTCCCCGACGACGTCTTCGATGCGCACCAGGTTACGGATTGCCTCAATGTCGCTTTCTGGAATCCGTCCCTTGGCCATGGTTTGAGGATACCCCATGCGGGCGGATGCCAGCGTGCCCTAGCCCCACCCTGCTTGCAGACCAGCGGCAGCTTTATCGACACGTTCTAGACGAATTTCGGTGTACGAGGCGATCTGGTCGACCACGATCCGCATACGGCGCTCATCATCACCCACCGCACAAGCTACTTTCCAATCATCCCAAAAGACCGGGTCAAGGCCGCCCTCACCAGTCTGCAACAGCCAGCTCGCCACTCGGAAAATACGGTCATATTGACGTTCCTGTGCCTTCAGGTGGTCCACATTGTGCATGACGTAGCGGACTGCCACCGTCTTAAGAAGCCCCACTTCCGCTTCAATGTCGTGCGGGATCGTCAGATCGCCCCGGTAGCGTCCCAGTTCTCCCGCGTAGTGAGCCCGGGTGGCGGCGATTGTGGAGTTAACGAAGCGTCCTACTAGTTCTGACGTGAGTTGTTTGAGCGCCACCAAGTTACTCCGGGAGCCAAAGTAATTCCCGGACCCCACTAGCGTCCCAGAGTTGGAGACACAGGTGTCAGCCACTTCCCGTACATGTGGTAGCTCCCAAAGGCGGGCAGCAGCAGCTGCAACACGGTCGGCGGAGAGTCCAAACGTGGCATGGGCATCTGCTGCCAGGGCTGCAGCTTCCGAATTGTCTCCTAGTACCCGTAGGTCAATACGACCGGCCAGAATCCCATCTTCGACATCGTGAACTGAGTAGGCGATGTCGTCCGCCCAATCCATGATCTGTGCTTCCAAGCACTTATGGCCGGCTGGCGCGCTGTCTCGAATCCAAGCCAGGGTATCTGCGTCATCGGCGTAGGCCCCAAATTTTCGCACCCCCGGACGACGAGTCCACGGATACTTACAGACGGCATCGAGTGCTGCGCGGGAGAGGTTAAGGCCTACCGACATCCCCTCTCTGCCAAGTACCTTCGGCTCAAGGCGGGTGAGAATCCGCAGCGTCTGTGCGTTTCCTTCGAAACCTCCGCAGCTAGCTGCAAGATCGTTGAGAGCATGTTCTCCATTATGACCATAAGGGGGATGCCCAATGTCGTGTGCTAGGCCGGCGAGCTCCGCGAGATCTGCATCGACGCCCAGCCCTGCCGCGATGCCCCCGGAGATTTGTGCGACTTCAAGGGAATGGGTCAGGCGCGTGCGTGGCACATCTCCTTGCTGAGGACCCACCACCTGAGTTTTATCCGCTAACCGTCGCAGTGCACCACTATGGAGGATGCGGGCACGATCGTGGGAGAAGGGGCTCCGGCGATCATAGTTGCCAGTTTCCCCCAGTTGCGCCGCCTTTGGTCGCTCTGGGAGGCGTCGGGCTAGGTCATGATCGGTATATACACTCATCTCGCCCCCATTCTAGCGAGCGGGCGGGGTCCACTGCCTCTTCTCCATACAGCGGTGCGAAACTCCAGTAGTCTTAAGTCGGAGAGTTCTTACAACCTCTTTACTTTGTTGTCCCCTATCTCCGTCCGTCTATGGATAAGGGAGGGTCTCTGTCCCCATGGTGAACGTTCTCAAGCGTTGTTGTGTCGCTCTTCTCCTCACGCTAGGTGTGCTGGCGGGGTCTCCCGCAGCCAGTTATGCAGTGGAGCCCTTTGCTATGCCGGATAGCACAGACGTAGTGGCACGCAATACCAGACTTTCTGAGACTGATCAGGTAAAACTCGAGGATGCTGCGGTAGATGTCCGCCAACAACTGGGCCTGGATATCTACTTCGTCTTTGTCGACACTTACGGAGACCTCACCCCAGCTGGGTGGACCAAAGAATTTGTGTCCCTGTCCGACATTGCGGGGCCGAACTACGTTGTTATCACCGTCGCGACGCAGCAGAGAGAGCTCTACATTGGGCAAGGTGGTTCTCTCACCACCTACCAGATGCAAACGCTGATGAATAAGTATCTCATCCCCTCCTTGCAGCAAAGTGATGCTTCCTGGGGCAACATTGGCCCCGCCGCAGTGGAGGGCTTATATGCGGTGCGGAGTTCCCAGCCGGCTGGATCCACTACTGATGACAACGTTCCCCTCGGGTTAGGCGCATTCATCCTCGCACTTGTGGCTGCCGCCGCGGTTGCTATCTACTATGTGGTCCGCCGCTTGGCCCGTCGCAAGCGCAACAATGAAGCAGCCATGAACGCACTGGCTAACCCACAATGGGGCGCCCCCAACCCCCTCGGGGCGGTGCCACTGGGCACGCTGCATCAGCGGTCTAAGGAAGTGCTCATCGCTACCGATAACGCCATCCGGCAAGCTAACCAGGCGGTCCTTAACGCTCGACAGGAATTTGGAGATGCGGCAGTGGAGCAGTACCAGATCGCCCTCCAGAAGGCCTCCGCGCATCTACGCCAGGCTTTCACAATCCGCCAAGAATTGGATGACGCTTTCCCCGAAACACAACAACAGCAACACCAAATGCTGACGGAATTACTCCGGCACTGTGACGATGCCGGCAAGCTTCTCAATGAGAACGCCACCCAGTTTGAGCAAATGCGCGACATCATGGCCGATCCACAGTCCCGCATTGCGAATCTCACCCTTCGTACTGTGGAAGCACGTGCGCGGTTGGAGCCTGCACGCCAGACCATCTCATCGCTACAGCAACGCTATAAGCGGCTCAACCTGGAAACAATCGAAGCGAACGTCCTTGGTGCGGAAGAGAACATCACCCTTGCAGAAGACTCTCTGGATGGTGCCCGGCAGGGACTCAAACGCCCCAGCGAGGAACACTATCCAGTAGCACCGGCGATTGTGCAAGCAGAAAAGCTCCTTGCCCAGGCAGAGCGCCTGCTTGCCGCAGTGGATCATGCTGACGAGGATATTACACACGCGCAAGCCAGCTTGCAGGGGCAAAAGGAAGAGCTCACCAAGACTCTGGCAGAGGCCGAGAGTTTCCTCTCCAGCCCACTCGCGAAGAGCTCCACCGTCAATACGAATCCAGTGCAAAATGCGGTCAACTTGGCTCGTCAGGCACTCAAACGCGCCGAATCACGCGGGGAGGCTATGCCACTCCCCTGCTATAACGAGCTGGTCGCTGCCGACACTAGCTTGCAGTCCACTCTCATCTCAACTGAAGGGCAAGCCAACACCCTACAGCGGCAGAAAGAGACCGTGCACCAGGCTATTATTACTGCTCAGCAACAAGTGCGGGCAGCTCAAGACCTGGTGAATACTCGGACGAATATTGTGCAGGCAACCGCCCGTACGCGCCTCTCACAGGCGCAAACTCATCTGCATATGGCAGAACGAGTGGCAGAAACCGACTATCTAACCGCTCTGCAAGAGGCCCAAAAGGCCATGATGATGGCACAGGAGGCCATTCAGGCAGCCGCACACGACCAGCGCACTTATGCCACAATGTACAACCGGGATCAGCGCATCCGCTCTGGCACCAACGCCAGCAGCTTCCTGGGCGGTATGCTGTTGGGCAATCTACTGAGTGGCGGATCGTCCTACAACAATGGCTGGTCCGCGGTCAGCAACGGGGCTGTCGGTATTGCTCGTTCCTTGGGTAACTCGGGAGGGTTCTCCGGCATTGGAGGATCCTTCGACGGACCATCTGGAATAGGCGGTAAGTTCTAAGGAGACGTTCCCTACATTGTCTTATCGAAGATAGGCGGCGGAGGTGTCCCCTCTGCGGGGCCCTCATCAGGTGGCTCAGTGTCCGCGGGGAATCCGTCACCTGGCTCGCTGGTGGCGGCGTCTTCTGCGGCCTGCATCTGCGCTTGGTGAACCTGCTCTTCCATCATCTGTAGTCCCTTGAGATGGGACTTTGCGCGACGAGACTTGTCGCCTTTCACCTTGCGCAACATTTCGGCTGCCGCAGAATCCAGACTCCAATCGGGAATCACCGGAAGCGACCAGCCGAACAGTTGTGCAGGCAGGCAGAGAGCAATACCGGTAATGGTGCCGGCGATCATACCCACACCGGGGTAACCGATGCCATGCACCATAGTCACAACGGCTGCACCAGCGAGTGCTGGGGTGGCATAGAGTGTATTACCGCCGAACACTTCTGGGGTACGGCCCACCAAGATATCGCGTGTAACACCACCACCCACCGCGGTAATAACACCCAACACAAGTGCGGGCCCTACACCTAACCCGGCGGCGAGCGTCTTTGAGGCACCCGTCGCCGCCCAGGATCCAATCGTCATGGCGTCGACCAGGCTGAAGAGATTCACCCAAAACTTTCGCCCGTCAATACGCAGCACCATGGAGATAAATACGCCACAAACTGCTGCTACCAGATAGGCATTGTCGGTCAAAGCAATAGGTGTGAGGTTGAGCATGAGGTCACGCAAAATACCGCCGCCCAGTGCGGTGCTAATCCCCAGGATAAGAAAACCAACCAGGTCGAACTTATGACGGCGTGCCACAGTGCCACCTAAGCAGCCTGCGCCAACGACGCCCGTCAAGTCGATGACTCGAAAGACGAGCTCCTGATTCAGGAGAACGCCATCCATCTAACCTGGTCGATTCCTTCGAAAGTGGGTGTACAGGTAACTATGTGGCACTCGACAGTGTGCCCTGCTCCCATTGTCCTCCGTGAGGCCACGAGGCGCACGGGTTGTTAGCTAACACCACGCATTCGTTCAGCGAGGTAATTCTCCACACTGTCGAGCGACACTCGTTCTTGACTCATCGTATCGCGTTCACGGATGGTGACAGCCTGATCGTCCTTCGTGTCAAAGTCGACGGTAACGCAGAACGGAGTGCCGATTTCATCCTGACGACGGTAGCGCTTGCCAATACCTTGCGCATCGTCGAAATCGACGTTCCACCGCCGACGCAACTGGTTTGCGAGGTCACGGGCGACGGGACTGAGCTCCTCGTTACGGGACAGCGGTAACACTGCAGCCTTAACGGGTGCCAGACGCGGATCAAGGTGGAGCACCGTGCGCTTGTCAATCTTGCCATTCGCCTTTGGGATTTCCTCTTCCTCGTAAGCATCTACCAGGAAGCACATCAGGGAGCGGGTCAGACCAGCCGCAGGCTCAATGACATAGGGGATAAAACGTTCGCCGGTACCCTGCTCGAAGAAGGAGAGGTCCTCGCCAGAGTGCTTGCTGTGAACCGTGAGATCGTAGTCAGTGCGGTTCGCGATGCCTTCGAGCTCACCCCACTTGGAGCCGGTGAAGTGGAAGGCGTACTCAATATCGACAGTGCGCTTCGAGTAATGCGAAAGCTTCTCTTTCGGATGCTCGTAGAGACGCAGGTTGTCTTCCCTCACGCCGAGGTCGGTATACCACTTCCAGCGCTCATCGATCCAGTACTGGTGCCATTCTTCGTCCTCTCCCGGCTTGACGAAGAATTCCATCTCCATCTGCTCAAACTCGCGGGTGCGGAAGATGAAGTTGCCGGGAGTAATTTCGTTACGGAACGACTTGCCGATGTTGCCGATGCCGAAGGGGACCTTCAAACGAGAGGTCGTCATGACATTCTTGTAGTTAACGAAAATACCTTGGGCCGTTTCCGGACGCAGATAGTGCAGACCTTCCTTATCGTCAACGGGGCCAAGGTAGGTCTTCATGAGTCCAGAGAAGGCCTTCGGCTCGGTCCAGTTGCCCGGCTGTCCGGTTTCCGGATCCGGTACATCTGCCAAGCCATTAGCGGGGGCGTGGCCGTGCTTCTCTTCGTAGGCTTCCAAGAGGTGGTCTGCTCGGTAACGCTTGTGAGTGTAGAGGGATTCTACGAGCGGGTCGGTGAAAACCTCGACATGGCCGGAGGCCTCCCACACCTGGCGAGGCAGGATGATGGACGAGTCCAAGCCGACGACATTGTCGCGACTGCGCACCATGCTGTTCCACCATTGGCGCTTAATGTTGTCTTTGAGTTCGACACCGAGCGGGCCGTAATCCCACGCGGAGCGGGTGCCACCGTAAATCTCGCCACACGGGTATACGATGCCCCGGCGTTTACACAAGTTAGCGACGGACTCAACGAGGTTATTTTTGGCCACGGCCATGAACTCCTTTGAACATGCCAGATGTGAAGTCTCTGCAGCAAAATCTTAGCAGGCACCGCCGTTAAACCCCATTTGAGCAGCAGCGGCGTAGATTCCCACAACTACGTACTTGCCAAGCTCGCTATGATGTAAAAAGAGTTGTCACTAAACAGACTCACCGCAGGATTGAGAGACGGGGGCGCAGAATGGCAGAAGCACCGGAAGAGCACTCCTCTGGCTTCGTGGATAAGGATCTGGCAGAACTTCCTCCACATAAGGTGATGGAGGCTGCCGGTACTCTTCTGCAATCTCTTACTGCCCCTGCCCGCATCGCGATTATTGTCCAGCTGCAGCATCGTCCGTGTTGTGTGCACGAATTGGTGGCAGCACTGAATATTCCTCAGCCAGCGGTGTCCCAGCATTTGCGGGTACTGAAGAATGCCGGCGTGGTGAAGTCCACGCGTCGAGGCCGTGAGCATGAGTACTCTCTGGTCGATGAGCACCTGTCAGAGATTGTCAACGACGCACTGTGCCACGCGGAGGAGATTCTTCACCATCGGTTCCTGTAGCCTGTTTCGGCATTTCCCCACTCCCCTTTAACTCCCCACTTTTAGGTGTTTTTGACACCCCCAAAACGGCGGTCGCGGCGGGCGTACTCGTCAAGTGCTGCCCATAGATGACTGCGGTCAAAGTCTGGGAATAACACATCCTGGTACACCATCTCGGCATAGGCACTTTGCCACAGGAGGAAGTTACTGGTGCGTTTTTCCCCGGAGGGGCGAAGGAAAAGGTCTACATCCGGCATTTCGGGCACATACATCAGGTCAGACAGCGTCTTTTCGCTGATGTCGCGAGGGTCGAGCACACCTTCTTTGACAGCCATCGCCAGACGGTTAGCGGCATCGGTAATCTCTGCACGTCCTCCATAATTGACGCACATGACGAGGTGCATATTGTCGTTATACTGCGTGAGTTCTTCCGCAATTTCGAGTTCTTTGATGACGGACGGCCACAAACGGGGTCGGCGTCCTGCCCAGTGTATCCGAACTCCCATCTCATTGAGTTCATCCCGCTGCCAGCGCAGGACATCTCGGGAAAAGCTCATGAGGAAGCGGACTTCTTCGTAGCTGCGAGTCCAGTTTTCGGTAGAGAATGCGTAGGCGGAAAGCCAGGGTACCCCCGCTTCAAGGCAGGCACGGCAGGCCTCCAACAGCACCGCCTCACCCCGTCGATGCCCTTCGGTGCGGGTCATCCCCCGCTGTTGGGCCCAGCGTCCATTCCCATCCATCACCAGCGCAATGTGGCGGGGTAGAAACTCGGCGGGTATAGCGGGAGGAGCCGAGGTGAAGTCATGTCCTTCGAAACAGGGATCCATCTGCGGGCCTCGCGTATGAATACGGATCTCCTGGTCGGGCAAGAGGTCTTCAGTGACGGGCACGTCGTCGGCATAGGTGCGCGCGCCCTCCACCTCACGGAGCGAATGCTGTTGGGTAGCGGAGAGCGTGGTGCCGGAGAGCCGTTTCCTGCTCGTTACTGAACTGGTGAAGAAATCGGCGAGCTTGTCGCGCCATGAGCTCATCGACGCTGTCCTCTTTCTGCCTCGTCCGCCACATCGAGGGCGGTAATCTTCCGTTCCGTATACCATTGTAGATGGGCGACGACTAGCCGGTGGGCTTCCTCCTGCACCCTCTGACCAAGCTTTCGGTCTCCGGCAATGACATCAACGCGCTCCCACCGCGCATCCCGTAGCGCCCGTAGGTAGTCGAGTACACCGAACATGGGGGTGGCGCTGTCGGGGGGACGATGCTGAGCACAGACGACTCCCCCTGCCGCAGGATGGAAGGCCTGGTGTGGACCTTTCGCACCGCATACTGCGCATTTCTCCAATTCGGGCGCCCACCCTGCCTCCGCCATGGCCCGGAGCAGATAGGTATCGACCATCTGTTGGGGTTCCCGCCGGCCTTCCGCCAAGGCCCCCAGTACCCCCACGGTGAGATCGAAAAGACGTGGGTTGGGCTGCTCTTCACCCAGCAATCGTTCAGTGGCTTCCAGGATGGCAGCGGCCGCTGTGTACCGTCCGTAGTCGGACACAATGCGGGCATTAAATGTTTCGACTGTCGCCGCTTCGGTGATGGTACGGAGATTGCGTCCGGGGTAAATCTGTACGTCGGTAAGAGTGAAGGGTTCCAGTCTCGCCCCGAAACGAGAGCGTGAGCGGCGGATGCCTTTGGCTACACATCGTACGACGCCATGCCCACGAGTGAAGAGCACGATGATGCGGTCTGCTTCCCCCAGGTTGTAATGGCGTAACACCAGCCCCTGGTCCCGAAAGGACGGCATGGTTAAAAACCCAGCTTACCTAGCTGTTTAGGGTCGGTTTGCCAATCCTTTAGTACCTTGACGTGGAGATCCAGGTAGACGCGCGTACCAAGCACTCTGCTCATGCCCTGGCGTGCACGCTGGCCAACCTTACGCAGACGTGCCCCTTTCTTGCCAATGACAATGCCTTTCTGGCTGTCCCGCTCGACATAGATTGTGGCGTGCACTACCGTGCGCCCCTCATCGTCGGGGTCCGGGTATATTTCTTCGATGCTGCAGGCAATAGAGTGCGGGAGTTCGTCCCGCACATCCTCTAGGACTGCTTCCCGGATGAGTTCGGAGAGGAATTTTTCGGTGTCGTCATCGGTGAGTTCGTCCTCTGGATAGAACTGTGGGCCGGCTGGGAGAAGGGAAGTGAAGACATCGACGACAGTATCGACCTGCTCCCCAGAATTAGCGGAAACCGGCACGACTTCTGCAGCAGGTCCGAGGAGTTCGGACACTGCTATGAGCTGTGCGGCTATCTGGTCGCGGGAAACTTTGTCGATTTTCGTGACGAGGCCGATGACTGGAGTGTGTGGGACATTGGTTCGCACCTGGTCAAGAATCCACCGGTCTCCTGGACCGATGGGTTCGTCCGCGGGGATGCAGAGGCCAATAATGTCCACGCCCGCAAAGGTGTCTTTGACGAGCTCGTTAAGTCGCTCTCCGAGGAGTGTACGGGGGCGGTGCAACCCCGGCGTATCGACCACGATGAGCTGTGCCGTGTCAGTGCTGATAATCCCGCGAATGGTGTGGCGAGTGGTTTGCGGCCGGTTCGAGGTGATAGCGATCTTCTGGCCTACCATGGCGTTGGTGAGCGTCGATTTGCCGGTATTCGGGCGGCCCACAAAGCAGACGAAGCCCGACCGGTAGGGGGCGTGCGGCTGGTCTACAGAATGTTCAGTCATCCTTACCTTCATCCTCGTCAGCGGGGGTCTCTTCGGATACCGGGAGGATCTTTTTTACCAGCACGGTAGTAACGCGACGGCGGCCGCGGTGGTCATGCCCGGCCTCTGCCACCAAGTCCAGCGTATCCGTGTGAATATGGGCTCCCGGTAATGGCACGCGACCTAGTTCGTAGGCCAGTAATCCGCCGACAGTATCAACTTCGTCGAGTAGTTCTTCGCTGAACTCTACCCCGACAGCTTCGGCGAGGTCGTCAATGGAAAGGCGGGCGGAGGCACGCCACCGGTTGTCACCCAGCTCTTCGAGGGGAGCAACTTCGGAGGCATCATACTCATCCGAAATCTCACCAACGATTTCTTCCAGAATGTCTTCGATGGTGATGAGTCCAGCCACCCCACCATATTCGTCGATGAGGACAGCGATATGGTTCCGCTTGGCGCGCATCTCATCGAGGACGTCATCAAGACTCTTTGAATCGGGGATGAACCAGGCGGGACGCATCAGTTCACCGACGGTGACACTATCTGCGTCTTCCACCTCCGAGTAGGTATAGGCGACAAGATCTTTGAGGTAGACGGTACCCACGACGTCATCGACGGTGTCGGCGATGACGGGAATGCGGGAGAATCCAGACTTCACCGCAAGTTTGATGGCTTGGTTGGCGGTTTTGGTGGACTCGATCCATACCATATCCGTACGTGGAACCATGGCGGAGCGGGCATTATTGGTACCTAGTTGGACGACGGATTCGATCATCTCGCGTTCGTCGTCTTCAACGGCACCTCGTTGTTGCGCGAGGGTGACGAACTCCTTGAGCTCAATGTCGGTGGAGAAGGGGCCTTCTTTAAATCCTTTACCGGGAGTTATGGCATTGCCGACACGGACGAGAAGGCGGCTGATGGGCCGGAAGACCCAGCCGAAAGCGATGAGTAGCGCAGCAGTATAGCGCAGCACTGTGTAGGGCTTTTGCAGCCCAAGAGTGCGGGCTGACACTCCCGCCACCACGTAGCTGCAGAGCACGCTGACGATGCCGGCATAGACCAACGCCCAGGCGGTTCCGGTACCTCGACGCTCCATTGTTCCCACCGTTTCCAGGAACAACGTCGCGAAGAGGATGGTGGCGACGAGTTCGAAGGTGGTGCGAAGGAAAACAATGAGGGCCGAGTAGGTGTCTCGGTGCTCCACCACGTAAAGCATCTTGCGGGAACCCAATTCGTTCTCGTGGGCGATTTCGACGACACGAGCGGGAGAAACGTTATTGAGGGCGGTGTCTTGGGCTGCGCAGAGAGCTGCGAAGACCATGAGAATGAGTCCGAAGACCAGACTCAGGATGGCAAGCAAACTCATAATGTGGTGGATCTATCCCTTTCACACGCGACTATCGCGCTGGTCATACCACTCCGCAAGGAGGGCGTTTTGGAGCGAAAACATCTCCTGCTCTTCGGCAGCTGTTGCGTGGTCGTATCCCAGTAAATGCAACACACCGTGGACTGTGAGGAGCGCCATCTCATGCCCGGCCCCGTGTCCAGCACGTTTAGCCTGGTCAGCGGCAAATTGCGGGCAGATGACAATATCTCCCAGCATGGCCGGTCCGGGTTGGACCGCATCCGGGCGTCCACCGGGGGTGAGTTCATCCATGGGGAAGCTCATCACATCTGTCGGCCCGGGAAGGTCGAGCCATTGAACATGCAACTGTTCAATAGTGGCTAAATCGACCAAGGTGATGGCGAGTTCCGCAGCGGGGTGAACGTCCATACGCTGAAGCGCGTAGGTGGCTACGTCGATAAGAATAGTTTCGTCGACGTCCATGCCGGATTCATTTGCTACTTCGATGCTCATTGCCTAGTTTTCATGCTTCCACTGTGAGGGCCCTTGACGGGAACCGTCTTTCCGCTGTGAGGAATGCCGCTCGCGACGTCTCTCCTGCTCTTCATCGTAGCGCCCGTAGGCTTCCACAATGGCGGTAACAAGACTATGGCGTACCACGTCTTCGCTGGTGAGGTCGATGAAAGCGATATCGGGGTGGGTACCTTCCAGGACGCGTCGAGCGATGCGCAGACCGGAGGTTTTCCCACCGGGAAGGTCCACCTGGGTGGCATCACCGGTGATGACCATGGTGGATCCGGCACCCAAGCGGGTGAGGAACATTTTCATTTGTTCCGCGGTAGTGTTCTGGGCTTCGTCCAAAATAACAAAGGCGTTGTTAAGTGTACGTCCACGCATGTAGGCCAGAGGGGCCACTTCGATGACCCCGGTATCCATCATTTTGCGGGCCTGCTCAGGTTCCATCATGTCCCGCAGGGCGTCGTAGAGTGGACGCAGGTAGGGATCGATTTTGTCGTTGAGAGTACCGGGGAGGAAGCCGAGATTCTCGCCTGCTTCAACGGCGGGGCGGGTGAGAATGATGCGGTTCACTTCTTTCGAGCGGAGCGCATTCACTGCCATGGCCATGGCAAGGTAAGTTTTGCCGGTGCCGGCTGGGCCGATACCGAAGACGATGGTGTGGTTAGCGATCGCCTCGACGTAATGTTTCTGGCCGGAGGTTTGGGCCCGAATAGTACGTCCGCGGACGTTCACGACCCGGGTAGAGAATACTTCTGACGGTTGATCGTGGCCGGAGCCAGCGAGCATGGAGACAGTCCGACGCACCATCGGCACGTCTAGAATAACGCCCTGCTCGATGGTGTCGAGGAGGGAAGTGATGACAGCTTGTGAGAGAGGGAGATCAGCGGGATCGTCAGGATCGCCGGCGAGAGTAAGTTCAGTTCCTCGGACGTGGATATCGGAGCTAAGGAGTTTTTCTAGTTCGCGGAGATTGGCATCGTGCGCGCCGAGCAGAGCCGGCATGGTGTCACCTTCAAGAGTGAAGGTGCGGGTGATGAACGGCATAACCTTAGCTTACCTTGCTACCAACGCTCCGTGAGGACTCCCATGGCCCCCAACGCGACTGCGCCGGCGGCAGCACTTCGCAAAACGGTAGGTCCCATTATGACGGATTGTCCGCCCGCGGTTTCCAAAGCGGTGATCTCCTCTTTTGTGAGGCCGCCTTCTGGCCCGACGATAAGGACGATACTCGTGGCGCGGTTAAAGGGCAGACTGGCGAACTTCACCCGGGCAGATTCATGCAGAATTGCGACAACACCACTGGCTTTCTGTGTCTCGGACACCAGCTTCACAATTTCATCGAGGGTGGCCACTGGGGTCACTTCTGGGTCCCAAGCACGGCGGGATTGTTTGGCGGCTTCTATGGCAGTCTTCTGCCATTTCGCCTGACCTTTGTCCTTCTTGGAGCCACTCCATTGGGCGATACACCGTTCCGCTTGCCAGGGAATGATGCGGTCGACGCCTGCCTCGGTAGCCAGATCTACTGCCAGGTCGGCGGCGTCGCCTTTGGGGATACCTTGCACGATGGTGACGGCGGGCTTTTGCCGGGACACGTTTTTTACCCCGTCGACAGTGGCATACAAGGTGTCTTTGCCGTCGATGCCGGTGACGCGACAGACGGCCAGGGTGCCGACACCGTCACCGATCATCAACTTCTCCCCCACTCGGAGGCGTTTCACTGTCACCGCATGGCGGCCTTCGGCACCATTCAGCGTGAGAGTGGCGCCGGGTTCAGCACTCATATCGGCTGAGTCAATGCGGAATACAGGGAGACTCATGAAGAAATCCTAACCTGCTCGTAACTAACGCTGGAAGGCTTGCTTCAAGCGGCGGAACAGGTTGTCGTCGTCATCATCGGAGAGCACGCGCGCATCACCTTTTTGAAGACGGCGGAGCGTCTGCAAAGCCGCGGTTTCTTCTTCGTCGAGGTCCTTGGGGACGGTGACGTTGACGAGCACGACGAGGTTACCCCGGCGGCCGGTCCGCACATTCGGCATTCCTTTTCCGTGCTCGCGGCGGACTGCGCCCGGCTGAGTGCCCGCCGGGATACGGACAGTGTGGACCTCCCCATCGGGCATATCAAGGTCAACTTCGCAGCCGAGGGCGGCATCGACCATCGAGATAGACACATTGCAGTGTAGGTCGTCGCCCTCACGGGTAAAGACAGGATGGGGTTTTTGCTGCACTTCGACGTAGAGGTCACCGGCGGGGCCACCACCGGGACCCACGTCACCTTGGGACACCAGACGGATACGCATTCCGCTGCCCACACCTGCCGGAACCTTCACAGTGACGGTGCGGTTGCGACGGACACGTCCGTCGCCGTCACACGTGCGGCAGGGGTCGGCAATGATCTGGCCGGTACCACCACAGTTGGGGCAGGCGTGAGTGGTGACAATTTGGCCAAGGAAGGACTGCTGAACTTCTTGAATCTGGCCGCTACCGCCACAGTGCGGGCAGGTTTCGGGCTGTGCTCCGGATTCTGATCCGGTGCCTCGGCAGTCGGGGCACAGGACATAGGTGGTAACGTCGAGGTCCTGGAGGCCACCCCGGAAGCACTCTTCGAGGGTGAGCTGGAGGCGGGTGAGAGAGTCACTGCCGGGCTGAACGCGGGAGCGTGGTTCTGCTCCGCCTGCACGCATGCCTCCCATGCCTGCCATGTTGAAGACGGCGTCGAAGATGTCTCCCATACTTCCGCCGCCAAATCCTCCGAATCCGCCTCCGAATCCGCCGTCGTTGGGCTGTCCGAGGGGATCTCCGCCCATGTCGACGATGCGCCGCTTTTCGGGGTCGGAGAGTACCTCGTAGGCGGTGGTGACCTGTTTGAACTTCTCTGCTGCCTCCTCGGAGGGGTTGACATCGGGGTGCAGTTCACGAGCGAGTTTACGGTAGGCGCTTTTGATGTCGCGGTTTGTGGCGTCCTGGTCTACGCCGAGGAGGCCGTAATAGTCCAAAGCCAAGAGGAACGATCCTTCGTGTGTATCTGTTATGGAGCAGGGGCAGGTGGCTGGCGGTGTGTCCGGTGATGTCACACCGCAGGTAGTTGAGGGGGGCTAGTGCCCGGCAAGAATTTCTCCTATGTACCGGGCGACTGCAGATACCGCCGCGATGTTGGTGAGGTAGTCCATTCTGGTCGGTCCGATGACTCCCAAGCCTCCGAAGACAGAGTCGTCTGCGCCGTAGGTGGTCGAAACGACGGAGGTTCCATGGATATGCTCCAGGTGGGTTTCTTCCCCGATGCGAACGGTGACTGCGTGGGGGTCTCCAAGTGGATTGGTGTCTGCGCTGTTAAGCAGTTTCAGAATGACAACCTGTTCCTCTAGCGCATCGAGGAGTTCTTGCAGTGAGCCGTGGAAGCTTGCGGCATGCCGGGTGAGATGGGAGGTCCCTCCGAGGAGGAGCCGTTCTTCTGGGTGCTCCACAAGGGTGTCGAGGATGATATGCCCGGCGCGGGCGAGTTCTTCGGAGTAGAGATGGTGTGGTTCGGCGAGGAGCGCGGCAACTGCGGTGGAAGCTTCGCTGAGGGTACGGCCTTTGAGGGCAGTGACGAACTCCTGTTGGAGGGTGGTGACGGCGTCGGGGGTAAGGTCCCGCTCGAATTCCACGATGCGTTGGTCGACTCGCCCACGGTCGGTGATGATGATGATGAGGACGCGTCGGTTGGCCATCTGCATGATTTCCACGTGGTGCACGCTGGCACGGTGCAGGGTGGGGTATTGGATGACGGCGACTTGTTGGGTGAGCTGGCTGAGGAGGCGGATACCGCGGTTAAGGACGTCGTCGATGCTGATTGATTCGTCAAGGAAGCGCCGGATGGCAGTACGTTCGGCACGAGAGAGCGGTTTAATCTGCTCGATGTTGTCGACGAATTCTCGGTAGCCCTTTTCGGTGGGTACTCGCCCGGATGAAGTGTGCGGTTGGGTGATGTAGCCTTGGGCTTCGAGTACTGCCATATCGTTGCGAATGGTGGCGCTGGAGACGCCGAGCTGGTACTTCTCTACGAGGGCTTTGGAGCCTACGGGTTCGTGCGAGGCAACAAAGTCGGTGACGATAGCGCGGAGGACTTTGAGGCGGCGTTCATCTGCGCGTGCCATGGGGGCCTCCTTTGCAGTGAAGAGATGCGGGGTTCCGCGTGTCAATAATGCCGTCTGTCCCAATTCTGGCACTCTCGGGCGTTAAGTGCCAGTTTAACGCAATAAGGGGTCCCCGCCACGTTCACCGGGGTCTACTCTTCGACGAGAAGCAAGTCCCCAATCACGCCATCGGCCAATAGCCGTCCCCGTGTTGTCAGTACCAGGTACTCTCCCTCCCACGTTGCCAGACCATCTCCCACCACCGTGGCTGCTACCTGTGTTTGTGCAGGTGTGAGCACACTGCGATGCAACCCATCCCGTACCCGGAGTCGCAACATAATGGTCTCTTCACGCAGTTCTTTCTCCGTCAATACTTCGCACCAGTCAGCTGGGTAGATGCCGTGGGACAGCAACGCCCCATAGCTACGGGGATTCTTGCGGATGCTCCATCGCACACCCCCTAGATAGCCATGCGCTCCGGGACCAGCTGCCCACCAGTTCCCACCCTCCCAATAGCCCAGGTTGTGCCGGCAGCGCGCCTCCTGCGAACGCGCCCAGTTGGACACCTCATACCAGGCAAAGCCAGCCTGCTGCAGCGCCGCATCAATCTGGTGGTAGCGATCCGCCTGCACATCCTCATCCACCGGCGCGATCTCCCCGCGCTTGATCTTGCGGAAAAGGGCAGTGCCTGGCTCAACAGTTAACGCGTAAGCAGACACATGATCGACCCCTGTCTCCACCACTGTGTCTACACTGCGGGCAACCTCGTCTGCAGTCTCCCCGGGGGTACCGTAAATAAGATCGAGATTGAGGTGCTCGAAGCCAGCAGCCTTCGCCTCCCGAATAGAGCAAACTGCACGGGCTGGGTCGTGATCCCGGTCGAGGAGCGCCAAAATTCGCGATGAGCTGGACTGCATGCCGAGAGAAAGCCGATTGACCCCCGCCTTACGCCAGCAATCGAACAGTTCCGGCGAGGTGCTTTCGGGGTTGGCCTCACTCGTGATCTCTGCCCCTGGCGCGATCCCAAAACACTCCCGCACCACTTCCAGAATTGCGGGAAGACGATCTCCCAAAAGGCTGGGCGTACCACCCCCGAAAAAGACTGTGCTCACGAAGGGTAGCGTCACTCCCCTTTCTGCCAGTAACTGTGCCCCCAGACGTAGCTCATGACACAACTGCTCTACCCAGTAGGTAATAGGATCCCCACTGGGGCCTGCTGGGAAAGTGTGGAGCGCGTACGTATTGAAATCACAGTAGCCACAGCGCGACGTACAGAAGGGGACGTGAAGATAAATGCCGAAAGGTCGAGTAGCGAGAGCCTCTCGATCGGTACACTCCCACGGAACCTGTGGGGTACGAACGTCTGTCGGTGTGAGGGGGGACGACGACACAGTCACTGACTATCCGTGTGGCTTATGACATCCCGAGAAGTCCCTGCGGTAGCACTCTTGTCAGCACGCCCCACGAGCGCGGGTTCAATCACATTATGGACATCTACACGCCGCCGATACGCATTCTCCACGACGTCGATAATCGGTAGCAGCAGGAACTGTGCAATGACGAAGCAGATGGGGATAAGGATGAGGAGCGCTATAAACATCTGCCACCCCACCGGCAGGTCCACGAACCAGGACGCCACCGTATTAGTCCAACCAAGAAACCGTTCCATTCGCCACCTCCTGATCACCTTCCTTCACAGCCCCCAGCACACAGATGGAGCTTTTCCCACCGCCTACCTTTGCGGTCCTCCCCTTTAGGGTAGTTGATGAGCACTATGGGTGGGCCTCTTAGACCAAACCCCTGCGGCGCAATAGCGGAGCGACATCCTTGTCTCGACCCCGGAAGTTCCGGTAAGCCGACATGTAGTCAATTGCCCCACCACGTGAAAGAATCTTCTCCCGGAAACGGCGACCTGCCTCTGGCACCAATCCGCCCTGTTCGTTAAACCAGTCCACCGTATCCGCATCCAGCACTTCGGACCACAGATAGCTGTAGTAGCCAGCAGAATACCCGTTGCTAAAAATGTGTTGGTAATAGCGAGTGCGGTAGCGTGGTGCAATACCGTCCACCAACAATCCTGCTCGCTGCAGAGCAGTATGTTCGAAGGCTGCCACATCCACATCATCGCTTAACGCGAGGGCCTCCGCATGGGTGAGAGTGTGCCATGCCATATCGATAACGCAGGCGGCTAGGTACTCCACCGTTGCAAAACCCTGCCCGAACTGCTGTGCGGCGCGCACTTTCTGGACCAGTTCGCGGGGAATAGTCTCCCCCGCTGCGTTGTGGGCATAGACCGGCAGCGTGTCCTCGTGCAGGGCCCACATCTCATTGAATTGGGAGGGAAACTCCACGAAATCCCGCGGCACATTCGTCCCCGAGAACAACGGATACACCACCGAGCTGAGCATCCCATGCAGAGCATGGCCAAACTCATGGAAGAGGGTCTCTACCTCATCAAGAGTAAGAAGAACATCCTCCCCGGCAGGGGCAGGAGTGAGGTTGAGAACGTTAACGATGATGGGTTTCTGTCCCAGAAGATAGTTCTGGTCAACGATGCTATTCATCCAAGCACCACCCCGCTTCGTCGGGCGCGTGAAGTAGTCGGTGAGCAACAGGGCAATGCCCTCCCCCGTTGCGGCGTCCGTCACCTCCCACACATCCGTATCCGGGGTATAGCCCACTAAGTCAGGACGTTTCACAATGCGCAGCCCATACAACGTTTCCGCAGCCCGAAAAACGCCCTTCTCCACCACACTCTGCAGGCGGAAATAGGGTTTGAGCGTTGCACTATCGAGGGCATAGTGGGCGGACCGCACTTTCTCTGCGTAGTATGGCCAGTCTGCGGCGGTAAAGCTGATCTCCCCAGCCGCTTCTGCCATCGCCACGAGGTCTTTCCGTTCACGCTCCGCGTTTCGAACTGCCGCCGGAGTGATATCAGAGAGAAGTTCCAGCGCAGCTTCTGGGGTGCATGCCGTTTCGTCGGAGATGACAAATTCCGCATGCGTACGGTAGCCAAACAGTTCCGCCTTTTCCGCTCGCAGCACCGCCATACGACGCGCGATCTGCTCGCTGCGCACACCACCACGTTCCACGGAGGCCTCATACACTCGGGCGCGCACCACGGGATCAGACAATTGTTCGAGAATAGGTTGGGAAGTCGGCAACCCCAGAGGGATGAGCCAGCCCGTCATTCCGGCGGCGCGGGCAGTGTCAGCGAAGAAGTGCTTCTGTGCGTCATCTACCCCCGCGAGTTTGCATTCCTCCATGATGTGAACGGCACGTGCCTGCGTGTCCTTAAGTAGGTTGTCGCCGAATTCTGAGGACAGCTGAGAAAGCTCGGCGTTAATTTCCCGGACGCGTGCCTGCGCCTCCGCACTAAGGCCAGCCCCATGGCGCAAGAAAAGGTCATGGTAGCGCTGAACTAAAGCCACCGTCTCCGCCTCCAACTGTGCAGCTGTTACCCCGCCCTTCGCCTCGATCGACCCTACGCTCTCCGGCAGTGTCTGGAACACAGCATCAATTCGGCGGAAAAGCTGCGGATTCATGTACATGTCATCAGAGTGTTGGGCGAGAAGCGGGGAGATCTCCGCTTCCATGCGCAGCCGTTCCTCCGTCGCATCAGCACCTGCCACTGTGTAGAAATACCCCAAAACGCGGGCAAGGTCCTGTCCGCTTTGCTCCAACGCCACCACAGTATTCGCGGCGGTAGGTTCCTCTGGAGAGTCCGCAATAGCTGCGATTTCAGCGGTATGACGTCGTAGTGCCTCCTCCAGCGCCGGCATCACATGCTCGTCGCGGATCGCAGAAAAGTCGGGTAAACCGTAGGGCAGCGTGGAGGGGACCAACAGCGGGTTTGCAGGGGACACGACACACCTTTCTCGTGATCACGGGTCCGTTGTCTCAGATCATTGTCACAGACTGGCTCAAGCGGCTGTTAGCAGCCAATCGAGCCGCGTCGTGGCATAGTTGTGGGTTCTATCTTAGCGAGGACAAGGTAACCTCGGATTATGGCCGAAAACGACACCACCACAGTGACCTCTCCACGTGGAGTCCCTTCCCCCCTTGTTATCACCACCCAGTATGGGCAGGTCCAAGGGCATGACCGCGCCCACGATGTGGTCTTCTACAGCATCCCCTACGCAGCTCCCGTCTCCGGTACCTCCCGCTTTGCCGAACCTGAGCCCGCACTACCCTGGGACGGTATTCGCGACTGCACTGCCCCCGGCCCCACCGCCCAAGACTTCTCCACCAATCCCAACCCCACCATCCCAGAAGTGGTCCGGCCCGGCGCAGAAAAACTCAATCTCACGATCTATGCGCCCAGAGATACCCTCCCCCAGCCCAACAAACTGCCTTCATCGCATCCCCTCCCCGTCTTTGTGTGGATTCATGGCGGCAGCTTCATTGTGGGGGAAAATGCCTGTGATTGGTGGGATGGAGCAAAGTTCACCGCTGCCGGAGTGATCGTAGTAACCATCAACTACCGTCTTGATGCGGAAGGCTGGCTGCCGCTGCCGGATGCCCCTCAGAACCGCGGCATGCTCGACCAGCTAGCCGCCCTCCGATGGGTGCAGAGTAATATCTCCGCATTCGGTGGTGACCCTAAGCGTGTCACTATTGGAGGTCAGTCGGCAGGTGGCACGAGCGTCCTCTGCCTCGCCTCTAATCCTGCTGCAGAAGGTCTTTTCCAACAGGTATTTTCATGCTCACCCGCGTTCATCCGCCTCCCCTCCGACGGGGGCGCAAAGGGAATCGTTAAGGCAGCCCGTCGCGCACTGCCCTTCCGAACCTTTGCGGTCGATGAGCTGTCACAGTGGCCGCTGGAGAAGATGAAGAAGCTCTCTCGCCGGATGCGGCGCAACAACCCCCTCGGTCTCCCCTTTTACCCGGTGCGTGATGCGGCTACTCAGCCGAAGACTCTAAGTGACGCGGCTGACGGTGCCCCTTTCCAGAACTATCCGATGCTCATCGGATCCACCTCGGAAGAGTTCGATTCGATCACTTTTGACGGTGCAATGAAGCTGTTCTCCCGGCTCGGTGTGGAGATTTCTCTCTCTACGGCGGGCGTGGATCCCAACCGGAGAAACAGCGTGATTGCCGCCCACCATGACGATATCCACGAGGGTCGCGTGGGGGCGGTCATGTCTGACACCATGATTCGAGCCACCGTCGCCACTGCGACAGAGGGGCGCGTCCTTGACCAACCTGCTGAAGAGTCCCGCACCTGGGTCTATGACTATCGTTGGCCAGGTCGACAGGGGGCTGCCCACTGCGCCGATCTCCCTATGTGGTTTGGTACGCTCGGTGCAGAGACTGCCGACAGCGTAGTGGGCCCCGTCGCTACAACGGATCCTAGTGACCCGACTGCCGCAGTGTTAGATGATGCCGCCGGGCAGACCACCGCCGATCTCATGCACAGTGCGCTACAGCACTTCATTACCGACGGTAACCCAGGATGGCCCGCCTACAACGAGGCGACGCGAGTCTGCATGGTGTGGGATGAGAAACCCCATGTGGAAATGGACTGCTATCGGGCTGCTCGGGCAACCTGGGGCCTCAGTTAGAGCTAGGTCTTTGGGGGCCCGGCGCCGCTGTGAGGCTACTTCTTTTTCTTGTCGCTTTCGGCGTCGGCAGAGAGAGCCGCAATGAAGGCTTCCTGCGGAACGTCTACACGGCCGATAGTCTTCATTCGCTTCTTGCCCTCCTTCTGCTTTTCCAGCAGCTTGCGCTTGCGGGAAATGTCGCCGCCATAGCACTTCGCCAAGACGTCCTTGCGGACGGCTCGTATATTCTCGCGGGCAATAATGCGGGATCCCACTGCAGCCTGAATGGGCACCTCGAACTGTTGTCGGGGGATGAGGGTCCGCAGCTTCTTCGTCATCATATTGCCATAGGTGGAGGCATAATCCTTGTGGACGATAGCGGAGAATGCATCCACGGCTTCACCCTGCAACAGAATATCGACTTTCACCAGGTCGGCCAGCTGCTCACCGTCCTCGTGGTAGTCCAGCGAGGCGTATCCGCGGGTGCGCGACTTCAGCGAGTCGAAGAAGTCAAAGATGATCTCGGCGAGCGGCAGGCGGTAGCGCAGCTCCACACGCGTCTCAGACAAGTAATCCATGCCCTTCAACTCACCGCGATGGGTCTGACACAGCTCCATCGTGGTGCCCACAAACTCGCTGGGCACAATGATCGAAGAGGTTACGACGGGCTCATAGACTTCCCGAAGTTTACCTTCGGGCCAATTAGAGGGATTCGTCACTTCGTACTCGGTGCCGTCTTCGGTGACAACCCGGTAGTGCACGTTGGGTGTGGTGGAGATGAGGTCCAGCCCAAACTCGCGCTGCAGACGGTCGCGGGTGATCTCCATGTGGAGGAGGCCGAGGAAGCCACAGCGGAAGCCGAAGCCCAGCGCCACAGAGGTCTCCGGCTCGTAGGTAAGGGCTGCATCGTTGAGTTGCAGCTTGTCAAGTGCATCGCGCAGGTCGGGGTAGTCGGAGGCATCAATAGGGTAAAGACCGGAATAGACCATGGGCTTTGGTTCTTCATACCCGGCGAGAGGTTCTTCTGCTCCGTCTTTAAAGGTGGTGACGGTGTCGCCCACCTTGGACTGGCGAACGTCTTTTACACCGGTGATGAGGTAGCCTACTTCTCCAGCCCCAAGCCCATCGGTAGGTTTCGGCTCGGGCGAGATAACGCCCACTTCGAGGAGTTCGTGGACCGCACCGGTCGACATCATGCGGATCTTGGTGCGAGGGCGTATCTCCCCATCCATCACACGAATGTAGGTGACGACTCCACGGTAAATGTCGTAGACGGAATCGAAGATGAGGGCGCGGGTGGGGTCACTAGAGCTGCCGGTCGGGGCGGGCACTTTCTCGGCGATGACGTCCATGAGTTCTTCGACGCCAATGCCCGACTTTGCTGAGACCTGAATGACGTCGCTGGGATCACAGCCGATAATTTGGGCGATTTCGCGGGCGTAGCGCTCCGGCTCGGCAGCTGGCAGATCGATCTTGTTGAGGACGGGGATGATCTCCAGATCCTTATCGATGGCCATGTAAAGGTTTGCGAGGGTTTGCGCCTCAATACCCTGGGCGGCGTCGACGAGAAGCACAGCCCCTTCACATGCTTCGAGAGCGCGGGAAACCTCGTAGGTAAAGTCGACGTGCCCGGGGGTGTCGATGAGGTGCATGACGATCTCTTGGCCGGCACAGGCACCCGTCTTCGGCACCCAGGGGATACGCACATTCTGTGCCTTAATGGTGATGCCGCGCTCCCGCTCGATATCCATTCGGTCCAGATACTGGTCACGCATTTCGCGCTGGTTGACGACACCGGTGATCTGCAGCATGCGATCGGCCAGCGTGGACTTACCGTGGTCGATGTGGGCAATGATGCAGAAGTTACGGATCTGGGCGGGATCAGTAAACGTCGTCTCTGCGAAGTGCGCCATAGACGTCCTCAAACCTTTCGGACAGTACGTGTCGGACAGTGCGGGTCGGACAGCGCGGAGGGTACATGCCACCCGCTCCGCGGTGTCGATATGGGGAATTCCCCCTCTAGTGTCTCACGAAGTGGCAGTTTCTGGAATTTAGGCCGCTCTCTCGGGCACGCACACCGGCACACGGTACGCTGAGACGTATGAGTCCAGCTGGAAAAGGCAGCCGCCTCGTCGGTACCTTGGTGCGCGCCGCGAAGAACGTTCTCAGTAACCCATCGGCGCGTCGTATTGTTGCGCGTGCTGCGCAGGAGACCATCCGGAGCTTTAGTGGGAATGCGCACGACCGGCAGATCAGCCGCGGGGGCGGTCGCCCCACCACCCGTCACGCTAAGAACGCCCGTAGTGTAGCTCACCACTTGGTGTACTCCCCCGATTTGGATGGCAAGGCCGATCCGGGCGAGATCGTATGGACGTGGGTGGAGTTCGAGGAGGACCCCAGCGAGGGCAAAGACCGCCCGGTACTTGTGGTGGGTCGCGATCGTGACACGCTGTTGGGACTCATGTTGTCCTCGCAGTCACGCCGTCGCGATGACAGCAACTGGGAGTATCTTGGCCGTGGATCCTGGGATAGCCAGCATCGGGAGAGCTACGTGCGGTTAGATCGCGTCTTAGAGGTTCCAGAAGCAGGAATACGCCGTGAAGGTTCAGTGCTCGATAGGGAACGTTTTGAGCAGGTCGCGCGCCGCCTGCGGGATGAGTACGGCTGGTCATGAACCAGGTAACACGTTTTGAGTGGTAGCATCGGTGATTGCGTATAGCGCACCCGGTGGACGTCCCGTACTTTTCTGTACGAATACTGCCGAGTGAGATGCCCCGGGGCAACGCGCCGCAATCAAATAAGCATTGAGTCCAGAACACATCAACTTACAGAGGTTTCCACGTGGCAAACATCAAGTCCCAGAAGAAGCGGATCCGCACCAACGAGCGCGCCCGTCTTCGTAACCAGGCCATTAAGTCTGCTCTGCGTACTGATATCCGCACCTTCCGTGAGGCAGCTGAAGCCGGCGACAAGGAAAAAGCCACTGAGGCTCTGCGTGTCGCCAGCCGCGCTCTCGACAAGGCTGTCAGCAAGGGCGTCATCCACAAGAACCAGGCGGCCAACAAGAAGTCCGCTATGGCTCAGCAGACTAACGCTCTCTAATCTGTACTAGAACATCGCAGGAGCGCCGGTGTGGGTTTTCCCGACCGGCGCTCCTGCTATAAGAGAGGCACGTCTCCTGGCAGCACGCATCATCCCAATCGTCCCCCGACTACGTGAGAATGCGCGTCAGCTAGGTGACGCGCCTCAGCGCTGACCCGCCAGTTGAGAAATCTTCCGGACAGCTTTTTCCAGAGCGTATTCAGCGTCCGCTGCTTGCCCTTTCACTGCCCCATTCAGATCGGTGGCAATCTGCATCGCCTGCGCCAGGCGAGCAGCATCCCATCTTCGCAGTTGCTGCTGAATCTTTTTGATCTTCCACGGCGGCATCCCCAATGTTTTTGCGGAAGAGTAGGGGTCTACGCGGCCCATAGCAGAAATACGCACCATTCCTAAGAGGGAATCTCCCAATGCATCCGCGATCGGAACAGGGTGCAGACCACCCACGAGCGCCCAACGGAGTGCTGTCAACGCAGCCACCGTGTTCCCCGCAAGTGTATCGTCGGCAACCTGGAAACCGGTGACACCGGCTACCCCCGCGTAGTAGCGCCGGACAGCCGCCGGGTCGACCCGTCCCCCGGTATCCGCCACCAACTGGGTTACAGCGGAGGCAAGCTCACGAAGATCCCCACCGATAGCATCCAAAAGTGCATGGACGGTATCACTACTAGGACGGACACCCAGGGTGCGAAACTCGTTGACGACAAAGTCCTCTCGTTCACTCACCTTGATGATCTTTGGGCATTCCGTGACCTCCGCGCCTGCCTTCTTTATGACGGTGACGAGGTTTTTCGCACGGCCTCCACCACTGTGAACCACTACCAGAACGATCCCTGGCGCCAGTGCTTGTACCGCTTGTTCAATAGTGGCTGCCGCCTCTTTGCCAGCTTCACCAGCTGCTTCAAGGACGACGAGGCGGTCCTCTGCGAAGAGAGAGGGGCTGAGCAGCTCGACGATTTCGGACGGTGTGACATCACCCGCACGGAGTTTGGTAACCGGAAGTTCTTCCGGATTGCCCTGCATGCCGACACGGACACCCTGAATGATGCTGGAGATGGTGCGGTCGATAAGGAATTCTTCGTCACCGAGAATGAGCTGCAGAGGGTTCACGCCTCTATCTTGCCATGGCTAGGGCACAAATCTGGTTGGTCTTGGTGATTGTCACCGTCTCGCCGGGTGCCAGCTCGACAACGGGGGTGCCGCCCGGCGTGAGAGACACACGAGAGGACACGGTGGAGGATCCTCGGAGAGACTCACGTGCGGAGACGCTGGCGGATAACGAGCCAGGGTGATATGTGGAAGGGCTGGATCCACAAGTGACGGCGACGTGGGTGGTAACCGTGTTCAGGTGTACGAAAACAGGATCACGCAGGCTGCTAGCGAGCTCATCGATGCGCGGCAGGGTCACAGCAGTGATTGCGCCTTCAAGAAGAATGACCGGACGCCGTGGTCGGTGGTTTGAACCGCGGTGTTCCACCCTCACAGTGTGCGTGGAGCTGAAAACAGAGTCACGCGATGAAGTGACGTTCGGTGCTGACGAGACCAAAGTGAGGGCATCTGGCTGACGTTGGCAAGCCATCAAATGCCGATAGCTTGCGAGAGCATGTCCGCCCGTCACTACCCCAGCCACGATGACGAGAACCGTAACCACTCCCCTCCCTCTCCGTGTGTAACAGGTGAGTACTGCTGCAGCGAGCACGGCGGTAGCCAGCAAGCTGGGAACCAGGGGTGGAACAAGCCCAGGGGAAAGCTCCTGGGGAAGAGAAAGCTGAGCCCAACTGGGGCCACCCAGCGCCATCCCTACCTTCTCCACCCACCACAGTGCTGGCACTAGCACCATCAGCAGTACTGCTCCCATTGGAGGGAAGACGAAACTCGTCATTACTCCCACCAAACCGACTGCGGTGATGAGGGGAACAGCTGGTGCAACCATAATATTGGCGAGCGCTCCAAGAACGCTGGCTGTCCCAAAAAGATAGAGACTTAACGGGAGTGTGCTGATGGCGGCCACCACCGTCACCGCCAGCACCTCGCTAGCGACTGGAGGAAGCCCGAACTGTACGAATTTCTCAACGACCCGAGGCGCTGCCCAGATGAGCGCGGCAGTGGCCGCTACAGACAGGAGGAATCCGGGCGAGACAGCAAATAGTGGTGAGATGATGATGAGGCTGAGTATCCCGGCTCCAAGTGCAGGGAACGCGGCGCTGCGTCCGCCTTCCCACAACGCAATTACGCCCACGGCTCCACTGATAGTGGCACGAAGGACGGCTGGTTCAGGTCCGATTAACGCTGCGAAGAGTATGAGGAGGATAGAGTGCACGATTACCCGGCGGCGCGGGGAAGCATGGTGGAGTGTAACTCCGGCGAGGAGCAGCACATAGCTGACATTGGCACCGCTGACGGCAGTGAGGTGAGTAAGGCCACTGGCACGGTAGCAACGCTGCTGGTCTGAGGTGAGGCCGGAGGTGTCTCCGATGGTCATTCCGCGGGCCAGGGCATGCAGGCTGGTGGTGAGACCTGCCGTGTCGGCGAGGGTAAGGGCTTCCTCCCACTGCTGCGCAACAAGCGCAGAAAATGCCCAAATTCCTTGCGGTGCACGGGCACTACGAAGGTATACTGCTCGCCACTCTCCTAAGCTGAGGTGGTGGTCTGGGGGCCTTAATGGTTTAACGACCAGTGTGACACGTTGTCCTAGCACGAGTTTCTGACACTGTGCTGAGCGGGCATGGATGACCATCTCCCCGTGGGCAGTACGTAGCGTAAAGCGAGTACCCGTAGCGTTATGGAGTGGTCTGCTGGTGATGCGACCGAGGACTACCCGTGATGAGGCGGCCGTACGGGAACCCTGGGATGGAGGAGAGAATACGGTAGCTGACCGGGTATGAGTAGCTAACGAAGCATGGGTAACTGTTGAGACCGACAGACTGGGGGTGGTCGTGGACGCAGGGTAGAGCGTATGCATCCCCCGTTCGGTGAGATACAGGTGGGGCAGCACTGCGGCACCACCCAGCACTACCGCCAGCAATGCTGCGAGAATAAGAGACACGAGCGGCGACTCTGACCTTCGCCAACGTATTCGCCACACGATGACAGCTCCGACGACAGCAGCTGCTACCACTCCCTCCAGGACACGAATCCCTCCTTCTGCCCCTACGAGGGCAGTCGCCCATAGGCAGAGTGCCGGTACAACAAGACGAATGTCGTGGACGCGGTCCCCATGCTCGTGCGCAAGGTGGAGATCGTTCGTGCTAGACAGTGGCATGTCCGCGAATTTTGGCGAGTTTGCCCGCACCGATCCCATCGACAGCAGTGAGCTCCTCCACACTAGAAAAGGACCCGTTCGTGGTGCGGTAATCAATGATGGCTTGTGCGGTGGCGGGGCCGACACCGGGAAGCTCCTCAAGCTGTGCAGCGGAAGCAGTATTGATATTAATAGGGGCGCTAACTGCTGTTGACGCTGCTGAGCGTCCTTGCGGGGGAGCTCCCAGGGAAGGCTCGCTAGCGTTCGTTGCCGTCTCGTGTGTGCCTGTTCCGATGGATGGCGTAGTTGTCAGGGTGACGGTACGAACCTCGGTCGTCTGCCCGGTGTGAGGGTTGCTATTTCGGGTAGTTTGGCCAGACTGGGTAGCTCGCAGACCTATGGGAGAGACACCACTGGCATGGAGCATCCAGTAGTTGGCGATGAGGCTGGTGGTGGAGAGGCCAACCAACACCAGTACGGCGATAATGAATCCGCGTAGTTGTAGGCTTGTCATGGTCGCCCACCAGTGCGTTATCCGTTGTGCTCCGGGGATAGTAGAAGCGGCAGCAGAAAACGACCGGGATGCGGGAGTCGTAGGAACTGGTGCCGGGTCGGGCGGAGGGCTAGGTTCTTCGGTATCCCATCCACTTTGCGCCCAGGTGGGCGCGTTGGGTGGGTAAACGCTGATGGGTGGGCGGTGCGGCATACCAGCAGCGTAGAAGGGTACATTGTCCGTTATAGGTGTGGGCCCGCCCAGAGCAGGAGTTTATCCCCAGTTTGTGCGAGTGTGGAAGATTCGAAGGAAAGCGTCGGCGACATCCCGATGTGCGTCAAATCCCCAGTGCAAACCGTCAGGATTACCGATGTGGTTTTCAACGTAGCTGCGAGTCTCAGCGTAGAGATCCACGACGGGAATCTCCATTTTCTGAGCCCACTGGCGAACTGCGGCACCTGTTTTATCGCGACCTGGCTGCGCATAACCATAGGATTTTCCCCAATGGCCGCAGGGTGTGACAGCGACGAGGGGGACGTCGGGGCGCACCACTGTGATGGCGTTGCGCATCCGTTCTAGGTACTCCACCGTGAGATGGGGAGGAAGCGCCTGCCATGGCAGATAGGGGGACAGTTGAGGTTGCAGCGCCAGATAGCCCTTCCGTACGGCTCGACGTAAGCGCGGGGGGCGAATATATCGCAGTCCTTCGCGCAATGCGGTGGGTAGCGGAGAGGGCATGGAGTCCATACTGCATAACCCAAGGACCACAGCAGAAGATTCAGCGATGGCTTCCCAAATAGTGGGGTTTCGAGTGATAGCCCACCATCCTTGGCGGGTGGTCCAACCAGCTTCCGCAAAGAGCGCTAGCTCAAGGCCCATGTCGTGGGCGAGTGCAGCCGGCCAGAGACGCAAATCGTGGGGCGGTAGGGCACCTTCCGGCCCGAAGTGGGTGAGGGAGTCGCCAAAGACGACAAGCTTGGTGTGTTGATGTTGTGCGGACACATCATAGGCGGCTAACGCCTGACGTTCCGCAGTAGTGTCGTGATGGGCCGGCTGGTCTGTCATCAGAACGCGTCATTTCCCAAGTGAGTAGTGGAGTTCCAGATATCGACCCGCCACTGGTAGCCGGGTTGGATGGGTGGAAGCGCGGGGATACGGGGGCCAGCTGCTGCGGGGTGCTGGTCGAGATCTGCTTCGGTGAAGTATTGCGGCCACTCCGTGAATTGGGACCAGGAGGTGTTTCCCAACGCGGAGAATGTGGCGTAGTTCTGCAGCGGTGAGTCGATGAGCGCGGCTGCTAAGGCCAGGAATGTTCCACCGTGAGCGACGAGAAGGACAGGACGGTCATCCTTGCCCCAGCCAGTGAGGGTTCGGTGGAGGTCACGGACAACGTTCATGGCGCGCGCCGCTACTGCCAAACGGGTTTCTCCACCGGGGGGAGCAAAGGTGGGGTCGGAACGCCATTTCGGGCGGTCTCCGGGCCAGTGGGCCTCCACTTCCGCATGGTCGAGTCCCGTCCATGCGCCCATATCGGTTTCCCGAAGGCGGCTATCAAGCTGCACGGGCACACCACACAGGTCGCTTATCGCTTGGGCAGTTCGGGTGGCCCGCTGTGCATCGGAACTCACTATGGCGAGGGGATGTTTGGCAGCGAGCACTGGGGCAACGCGGCTGGCTTGTTCTCGTCCGCGAGCGGTCAGTACCACATCGAGGTGGCCCTGCATGCGGCGGGCACGATTGAACTCGGTTTCCCCATGCCGGAGAAGTATGAGTCGGCGGAAGGACACAGTTATCCCTCTGCGGCCTCAGCTTCTACAGTGTCGCCTGCGGTAGCGTCATCTACGGCAGGCCCCCAGGAGATTTCGGGGCAATCTTTCCACAGGGAGTCGAGACCGTAGAACTCGCGTTCGTCAGCATGCTGGACGTGGACGACGACATCCACATAGTCAAGGAGGGTCCAACGGCCTTCTTTGCCACCTTCCCGGCGGACAGGCTTGACCTTGCGCTTGAGCAGGTCTTCTTCTACACCGTCCACAATGGCATTGACTTGGCGCTCATTGTCGGCGGAGGCAATGACGAAGCAGTCAGTGATAGCAAGTCGCTCCGACACATCGACGATGCGAATATTCTCGGCTTTCTTGCTGTCTGCGGCTTGGGCCGCCCAGGTAGCGATCTCGATTGCGTTAGCAGAGGCTGTCACGCATTCTCCTTCGAAATAGTGGTGTAAGCATCGGGGGGCATAGGAACGGGGGCAGTTGCGACAGCGGTGCCATCGGCACGCGCAGAATCATCTGACCGGTACAGGTTGCGCTTAGCAATGTACTGCACAACACCATCGGGAACGAGGTACCACACGGGCATCCCCTCCTCAGTGCGACGCCGGCATTCGGTCGATGAGATCGCCAGAGCAGGAATCTCGAGAAGAGTGACACGGCCTTCCGGAAGGCGACGCTGTAACTCTTCATCAATAGTGTAACCGGGGCGTGTGACACCAACGAAGTGCGCCATGTCGAAAAGCTCTTCCCAGTTCTGCCACGTCACAATTTTGGAAAGGGCATCGGCGCCGGTTATGAAGTAGAGTTCGCTTTCCGGGTGCTGGGATTGGATATCGTGCAGCGTATCAATGGTGTACGTTGGCCCCTGCCGATCAAGGTCGCAGCGGCTCACCGAGAAGCGCGGGTTAGAGGCGGTGGCGATCACCGTCATGAGATAGCGGTCTTCCCCCGAGCTCACCCGTCGCCCGTGTTTTTGCCACGGTTCGCCGGTAGGGACGAAGACGACGTCATCGAGATCGAAGCGGGCAGCGACCTCGCTGGCTGCCACCAGGTGACCGTGGTGGATGGGGTCGAAAGTGCCACCCATAATGCCGAGGCGGCTGGTGGCGGGAGAATGCCTTGTGCTATCCGTCATTGTGTACCTAGGGTCGGGTTTGGCCAGTGCCCCAAATGACCCACTTGGCGCTGGTCAATTCTGGGAGTGCCATGGGGCCGCGTGCGTGGAGCTTCTGGGTGGAGATACCCATCTCGGCGCCCATGCCGAACTGTTCGCCGTCGGTGAAGGCAGTGGAGGTGTTGACGTAGACGGCTGCTGCATCGACACGGGCGGTGAACTGCTGAGCAACGGTAACATCCCGGGTGATGATGGATTCCGAGTGCCCAGAACCCCAGGTATTGATGTGGTCGACGGCTTCATCCAGACCATCGACCACTTTGAGTGCAATGTCCATGCTGAGGTATTCGCTGCCCCAGTCCTCATCGGTGGCCGGAACCAGGCCGGGGAGATCCCCATGGACGGTGACACCGGCGCCTTTCAGCGCGTCGAGCACTGCCTGCAGTCCGTCGTCTCCCAGGCCTTTGTCGACCAAGACGGTTTCGGTGGCGTTGCATACGGAACAGCGACGCGTCTTGCCATTGAGCATGCAGGCGATACCCATTTCCAGGTCTGCGGCTGAGTGGAGGTAGATGTGGCAGTTACCGGTGCCTGTTTCGATGGTGGGAACGGTGGCGTTCTGAACAACTGCATTGATGAGGTTGGCGCCGCCGCGCGGGATGACGACATCGACTAGTCCACGTGCCTGAATGAGGTGGGTGACGGTGTCGTGGGATGCTGAGCTGATGAGCTGGACGCCATCCGCGGGAACCCCGCAGGAGGTGAGCACGTCTCGCAGGATCGCGACAAGAGCAGCGTTCGAACCTGCTGCAGACTTGGAGCCGCGGAGGATGACCGCGTTTCCCGATTTGAGGGCGAGGCCGAACGCATCAACAGTGACGTTCGGGCGGGCTTCATAGACGATGCCAATAACGCCCAGCGGGACGCGAACCTGCCGCAGTTTGAGACTATTACCGAGTGTGCGGCCGCGAAGCACTTCACCAACTGGGTCGGGCAGACCAGCTACTTGGGTAAGACCTCCGGCGATGCCTTCGATGCGGGCCTGGTCGAGCTCGAGACGATCGATCATGGCGTCGCTGATGCCTTTACTACGGGCGATCTCAATATCCTCCCGGTTGGCAGCCAAGATTTCGTCGGTCCGATCGAGAAGGGTAGCGGCAGCAGTCTGCAGGATTTCGTTCTTCTGCGTAGTGCTAAGCAGGCCAATAGCCCGCGAGGCGGCTTTGGAACGGGCAGCGGCGGCGAGAATTTCCTCGCGTAGTTCATCAGTAGCGGTCATGCTGTCTAGCCTACCGTTCCTGTTGGAAGAGGCGGGCGTGCACGGGAGCCCTTCCGGCAAGTTTCTGGCAACTCGGACGTGTGGGAGGTCGTTTTTTCGTAGCGTTCGTCAGGCTTCTCGACTTCCCCGTGCCCCCGTTTAAGAATCCTCCGGTAATGAATATTAGCGGGAGTGCCGGCCGTGCCGGGCAGGGGTTCCCTCGTCCCCACTGTCGTTTCCGGTGGTGTAGCGCTCTCCAGCGTAGTAGCCGCTAATGTCATTATCGGAGCCAGCTGGCCGGACGCGGCGCGGCTGGTAGTCGGAAATAGTGGGAGCATCTCCTGAAGAGGTGGCAGTGCTTGTAACAATGGGGGGCGTATAGGTGACGTAGCCGCGGTCGCCACTGGTGAGGTAACCGTCACCGGTCACCAGGTGTCCGTCACCAACTCGTTGGAATCCGCCCTGCGGCCGCGGGTAGTCGTCGATGGGACGGGAGTGTGGATCGGCAGGCCGATGGTAGCTGTCGTGGTGTGGATAGCCTCCCCTACTGGGTGGGACGATCTCCGCTTCGACAATTTCTTCTTCCCCGGATTCTTGGGGAGCGGAGATGGGGTGTGAGAGCGGCTCGTCGTCAGATTTTTCTGTGGAGTTGATAAGGGCCCCCACTGTGGCAGGAACGATATCCTCTTCCCGCCCATGCTTGTGCGGAACTGCTAACCAGGTGGCGATGGCGTTGGTGAGTGGGAAGGATAATGCCAGGGTAATGGCACCAACAATCGAGCGGAGGATCTCCACTGCTATCACTTCACCGTTGAGGACCTCCCACATGCCGCGGGAGGACTGTTGGATGAGGAGGAGGAGCGGCAGCACCGAGCCGGTGTAGGCCAGCACCAAGGTGTAGAGCATGGAGGAGATATGGTCACGACCCACCCGCATTGCACCACTGAACACGCGGCTGGCCGATGCAGTGGGATCCATTTCTGCCAGCTCGTATACAGTAGCTGCCTGGCTGATGGTGACGTCGTTCAGCACACCAATGGTGCCGATGATGAATCCGGCGATGACGAGACCGACAACTGGCAGCTGCCCCATGTACATCTGCATGGTGACGTTCTGGTCTTCTGACATCCCGGTGATGTGTGCCGTCTGTACTGCCAATTGGCTCATGGTGACAGCGCCCAACAGGGATATCAGTGTGCCCAGTAGCGCCGAGGCGGTTTTCCAGCTGAGCCCATGGACGAAGAACATCACGAGGAAGAGTGCGAGGGAGGAGCCGCATACGGCAACAAGGATAACGGGGTGCCCCGAGAGGATGGAGGGCAGCATCCATAGCACCACTACTGCCAGGGTGACGATGACACCAATGACGGCTCGCAGGCCTTTCCAAGAGCCGGCCAGGAGCACAATGAGGATGGTCACCCCCAGCCAGATGGCGAGGGAGGCACGCCGATCCATGTCTTCAAAGACGTAGCGGGTATTCCCCGCGGACTTGTCTTGCGCCATACGGATTTGGTCGCCTGGTTTCACCATGATGGAGTCACCCACCACGCGGTTGTTGAGAACCACATACTGGGAGGCGTTTTCGCCAGTGCGGATCTCCACAAGGATGGCGGGGCATTGGCCTTTCACGGCCCCTTCTGAGGGCTTGAAAGAGGATCCTGCTGGGAAGTGCGGCTGCACATTCATGGGACGCCCGAAGAGGACGTTATTGCAGGCTGTTTGCCCTTCCTCCAGAGCCTTCCCATAGACCAGACTGTCGTTCATGCCGATGGACTGCTTGAGGGTGTCGTCGACCGTCACGGACTTGTCTGAAGGCCACATGAGAATCATGCCGATGAGGGTGGCAAGGCCAAATATCACCAGCGCGATAGTGACCGTTTTCTCAGCAGCCGTCGCTAGGCGGAGTTTTCCCATGGTGAAGGTACCTACCCGTCAGTTGACGCTAGAGATACCCACCATTGTAGCCACTATGACAGAGCGGACATGTCTCGTTTCACAGTGAAGCAGCGGTCCTGCATGCGGGAGATGGTGTACTCCCCGTAGAAGCCGAGAGCCTCCTTGTAGCGGTTAAGTGCGACCTGCTGGAGAGCTTGTGCGGTGGGGGCACGGTGGAAGGT
>QWCE01001482.1_pt1 | contig 48231 bp, 69 predicted proteins | sample 1972531 | NCBI WGS metagenome assembly QWCE01 (sample SAMN09866716, study PRJNA288562) | Human gut metagenome isolate term4_stool, whole genome shotgun sequencing... | reverse complement strand
GGACGATGCCGGGGACATCGCTGTGGCGGAGTGCGGCCCGGAGGGGGTGCGGGTGGAGTGGCCCGGCCCGGCGGGACCCTTCGTCTGCGCCGCGAATCTCTTTCACTCGGATCTGGCGGTCCCGCTGCCGCCGGGGCTGGACTCCTGGCGGGCGGCGGAGCGGTACGACACGATGCGCCGGGTGCTGGAGCGGGAGGGGGAGACGCTGGCTCTTTCCGGCGTCCAGGCCCTGCTGGCGGGGCGAAAGGGCTTTCTCTGCCAGTATGACCGGGCTGCGGGGCGGGACACCGTCTGGTCCGCGGCCTGCGACCTGACCCGGCGGCGCTGCCTGCTGGCGGAGGGCAACCCGGGGCGGACGGCCTTCCGGGAGATTCCCTTCCCAGTGGAGCGGGGGGACAGCCGCCCTTGACACCCGCCGCCCGGCTGCATACAATAGAACGGAATCTGACAAAAAGGAGGGGCTGATATGGAGCGTTCCGCTGGCATCCTGCTGCCGGTGTTCTCCCTGCCGGGGCCTTACGGCATCGGCTCCCTGGGCCGGGAGGCCCGGGCCTTTGCCGAATTTCTCCACAACGCCGGGCAGAGGTGGTGGCAGGTGCTGCCGGTGGGGCCCACCGGAGCGGGGAACTCCCCCTACACCAGCGAGTCCACCTTCGCCGGGAACCCGCTGCTCATCGACCTGGAGGACCTGCGGGACCGGGGCCTGCTGACGGAGGCGGAGTTGTCCGCCGCCCGGGTGCCGGAGGGAGCGCCCATCGACTACGCCGCCCTCTATGAGAGCCGGGAGGCACTGCTGCGGCGGGCCTTCTCCCGGCTGGGCGGAGCGGAGGCCCAGTCCGTGCGGGACTTTGCCGCAGCCAATCCCTGGCTGGGGGAGTACGCCCTGTACCGGGCGCTCAAGGCCCGCTTCGGCCAGACGGCCTGGTTCGACTGGCCGGACAAGGACCTCCTGAACCGCGACCCGGCGGCGCTGGCGGCCGCCCGGCAGGAGCTGGCGGAGGATATCGCTTTTCACCAGGCGGTGCAGTTCTGGTTCTTCTCCCAGTGGAAGGCCCTGAAGGACCACGCCAACGGCCTGGGGGTGCGGATCATCGGGGATCTGCCCATCTACGTGTCCCTGGACAGCGCCGACGTGTGGAGCGAGCGGAGGGAGTTCCTGCTGGACAAGGCGGGGCGGCCCAGCCGGGTGGCGGGCGTGCCGCCGGACTACTTCTCGGAGGAGGGCCAGCTGTGGGGCAACCCCCTGTACGACTGGGCGGCCCAGAAGCGGGACGGCTTCGGCTGGTGGATCAGAAGGGTGGAGGGCGCCTCCCGCCTGTTCGACGCCATCCGCATCGACCACTTCCGGGCCTTTGAGCGGTACTGGTCCGTCCCCGCCGGGGCGGAGACCGCCAGAGAGGGCCGCTGGGAACCCGGCCCCGGCATGGACCTGCTGCGGGTCCTGACCGGCTGGTTCCCCCACATCACCTACATTGCCGAGGACCTGGGGCTTCTCACGCCGGAGGTCCACCAGCTCCGGGAGGCGGCGGGCCTGCCGGGCATGAAGGTGCTGGAATTCGCCTTTTCAGACCCCGGCAACGATTATCTGCCCCACAACTACGGCAGCCGCCGGTGCGTCTGCTACACCGGCACCCACGACAACGACACCGCCCTGGGCTGGTACGACCACGCAGGGGAAGCGGAGCGGGCTTTCGCGGAGCGGTATCTGGGGGCCTCCGGCCGGGAGAATGTCCGGCAGGCGCTGCTGCGGTGCGGCATGGGCAGCACGGCGGAGCTGTTCGTGGCCCAGATGCAGGACTACCTGGCCCTGGGCAGCGAGGGGCGGATCAACGTCCCCGGCGTGGCGGCGGGCAACTGGCGCTGGCGGATGGCCCCCGGCGCGGCCGCGGCCGGGCTGGCGGCGGACATCCGGCGGCTGACGGAGGTCTACGGACGGTAAAGCAAAAGAACCCCCAGATGGGGGTTCTTTTATCATTCTGTGGCATTGTAAAAGTCTGCCAGCAGATCCCGCTCGGACACCTGAAGGACCTGACACAGGCAGGCCAGCTCATAATCCTTGACAAACCGGCGGTTTCTCTCAATTTTGCTGATAAGAGGCTGGTTAATGTCCACGCCCAGCAGCTGCAGCTGGGCGGCCAATTCCTCCTGGGAGAACCCGCGCTCCTTCCGAAGCTGTCGGAGGCGTTTGGCAATGAGATTGGACTCGGCGTTGTAATAGGACTTGTTCATGTTTTACACCAACACGATATATTTTCTTGACTATATCATGCCTGGTGATTTATAATTATTTCGTCCTGTTATAATGCGAGGAGGGAATCAAAATGAATTCTATCAGCGACAGGGAACTGTTGGAAAACCGGGACCGGGTGGAACAGCTCCGGTTTACCGCGTCAGTCGTGGGGGAGCTGATTGCACGGAATCAAATCGAATTGGTGCTGGGCAGCGATGCTGCGTGGAAAATGATTCGGGAACTGGCGGAGGAGCGCTGCTTCCAGGCCCTGCGGGAAATCCGGAATGTTCTGGACGACAGCGGTCTCACGGACCCGGAATGTTTTGCGGAAATCGAAAAAATCATCTCTGTGTTGGAGGAGCTGGGGGTCGGCTGCGGCAGGCGGCACGACTTCTGGCAGCCATTAAGATTAGGTTACACAAGGTCAACGACCGAGTGTGACCTAATTTTTTTGGCCGTTTGGAGGTGAGGACATGGCCGACTATGCTTTTAGAACCATCGGGGACCGGATGGAAATTCAGAGAATGTGGGAAAACGGGCTGTCCCCGAAAGAGATCGCCGGAGAAACCGGGAAATCCCTGGACGTAGTTTATACCGAACTTTCCCGGGGACGGGACGGATCCAGACTGCCGGACCAGCGCCTGCGGTATAGCGCGGAACTGGCCCAGCGGAAGGTGCAGCAGTCCCTGGAGCGGCGGGGCAGAAAAGCCCGTAAGCCCACCGCCAGCGAACAGGCGGCGAAACAGTAAGCCGCCGGAAAGGATACGCCATGAAACGAAAGGAAATTAAGTGGCGGCGGGAAGGATACGCCATGAAACGAAAGGAAATTAAGTGGCGGCGGGAAGGGCGCGGCACCATGGCCGGGCGACAGGATGGGATCATTTTTCGGATATTCCATCCGTGGGACGCACCGGAGCGGGGCCACACCGTAAGTTGCTACGACACAAGAGGGACCGGGAGAGAGATCAGCACGGCGGGATACCGGGAATTTACCTGGGAGGAGGCCGTGGAGTTCTGCCAGAAGATCGCGGCCGGGGAGATTGACCTGGAGGACCTGCAGGCACAGTTCGACGCGGAGGACATGGCCAAGGAGCGGGAGGTCGTGAGAAAAACCACGGAAAAGGCCAAGAGGCTGGCCACCATGCTGGAGGGGTACGGGATGAAGTACACCGACCTGCTGGAACTGGAGGTCATGCGCCACGCCCTGGGGGAAATGGGACACCAGATCCTTATGGGCCACCAACGGGGGGAGGGCTGGCCGGATGGGACCTGACGAAAAGGACACCGGGGTAATTGTGATCTATGAGGAGCCGGACGGGCCGCTGCTGGGGACCGTGGACGGAGAGATCCCGGAAATTGACCTGGAGGAGGAGCGGCCGGGCGTTTACCTGGAAGGGGAAGTCATAGAGGAAATTAGAAACCGCGTCGAGAAAATGATCGTGCAAGAGGCGGAGGCCATTAAATCCGTGCGGCAGGAACTTTACGGGAATATCTGCGCGGCGTCGGGCGTGTTCGCCAAGTGGATCACGGCCGTGGCGGCACAGATTGAGGAAAAGCACGAACTGGAAACCGCCCTGCGCTGGGCGTCGTGCTATTACCGGCCAGCGTTCAACCGATACCGGCACACAAAGAAAAAGAGGACCCGCAAGAAGTACGAAAAGAAGATCCTGGCCTGGTATCGGGAGGAGGTCCTGTAAATGTTGCGGCTGACGGCAAACAAAACAAAGTTATACACACTTGTTCAGAAATATGTGGACAACCTCCCGCCCATGCGGAGCGGGACGCGGTTCATCAAGTACCCCCGCACACCGGACTATGCCCTGGACTGGATCACACCGAACTGGGACGAGGCCAACGCCTTTTTCTCCACCTGCATGGGGCGCCCTCTCCTCTCCATCGAAATCAAGGATGGGGAAACCGGGAAAACGGTGAGCCGGGAGGTCTACAACCTGGACCTGCAGGATCTCCGGGAGCGCGGAATGGTGGAGCAGTTTGTGACGGCGGCGGAGCGCCGGAGGCTGGAAAGGGGTGGCGACAATGGCGGACTTTCTCCCGCTACCTGATCGGAAGTACACGGTAATTTATGCGGATCCACCGTGGGAGTACCGCCAGAGCGGAGGAGCAAAGGGCAGCAGAGGAACGGCAAAGGCCCATTACCCCACCATGACCACCGAGGATATATGCAAATTGCCGGTGAAGAAAATCTGCGGGGGGGGGGCAGCCTGTTTCATGTGGGCAACTTTCCCAAACATCACCGAGGCCGTCAAGGTCCTGGAGGCGTGGGGGTTCACCTACAAAACGGCCGCTTTCGTGTGGATCAAGAAGAACAGACGGAGCGGCGGGAACTTTTGGGGAATGGGCGCATACACCCGCGCAAACGCGGAGGTGTGCCTGCTGGGCGTTTCTCCTGGGTTCCGAGCAAAAGACCAGATCCGCAGCCACCGGGTTCACCAGGTGATCGAGGCGCCTTTCGAGGGGCACAGCAAAAAGCCGGATGAAACGCGCCGGCGGATCGTGGAACTGTTGGGGGACGTTCCAAGGCTGGAAATGTTCGCCCGGGACCGCGCCCCAGGGTGGGACGCCTGGGGAAACGAGGCACCGGAGGAATAGGAGGACAACGTGGCACAAAAGAAACGGCCCACCCGCCTGCGGGTGGGCATGGAGGTAGTCAGAACGCCGCAGACGATCTACGGGACGGACGACGGCGGGAAGAACATACACCGCCCCATGCGGGGGATCGTCGAGTACATCCACCCGCGTGGGAATTTCCACACCGTGGCCTTTGAGGTGCGCGGGAAGATTATCAAGGAAAGTTTTAAGGGGGTAGCAGTATGAACGAAAGAGCAAAAGCGGAATTTATGCAGATCTGGACCGAGCGGGTGCAGCGGGACTATGCGGACGCCATGCTGGAGTGGCTGGAGCGGGAAACGGACTTTTTCGAGGCCCCGGCCTCCACCAAGAACCACGGGGCGCACCCCGGCGGACTGGTGGAACACTCCCTGAACGTGTACCGCCGCCTGCGGAATATCGTTTGCATGGAAACCTATGGGGAAATCACTTCCGGCCTGCTGGCGGAGGGCGTGGAGGAAACGGTGGCGATCCTGGGCCTGCTGCATGACGTTTGCAAGGTGGGCGTGTACCACATCGAAACCAAGCGGCGGAAGAACCCGGACACCCAGCGGTGGGAGGACTACCAGGCGTATGTGTTCCGGGATCCTCTCCCGCTGGGGCACGGAGAAAAGAGCCTGTACCTGATCCAGCGGCACATGGACCTGGAGCCGGAGGAGGCGCTGGCCATCCGCTGGCACATGGGAGCCTATGACAGCGCGGTGAAGGGCGGAGCCAGGGACATGGGCACGGCCATGGAAATGTCGCCGTGGGTGTGGCGCCTCCAGCAGGCGGATATGTGCGCCACCTTCGTGGACGAGCGGGAGGAGCCGGAGGAATGAAAAAGAACCTTTGTAAGCCGTGCGCGGTGGCGACCGCTGCCCGGCGGGATCGGGAGGTCAAGCAGTTGCCGGGCCGGTCCGAGAAGATCACCTGCGACAAGTGCGGCCGGCGGCGGTTCGGCCTGCCCTATGAGGTCAAACGGAAGTTTTTCACGGGAGGAGGCGCAAAGAAGTGAGCCAGAGGAAAGCGAAAGAGTACCGCCGGGCCATGGACCAGTACAATGGCGTGGTGGAGGACGTGGACGACCTGAAACGCCGGATCGGAGCCATGGAGGCAAGGCACCGCCGGGAGGATCTGGCGGCGGAGGCGAAAAAGCGCCGGGAGGCCGCGAGAATGTGGGCGAACCTGCGGGCGGAGAGCGAGGCCGCAGAGAGGGCGGCGGAGGAGCAGAAGAAAGTGGAGCGCCACAAGAGGAATGAGCGCCGCCGGCGGGAGTTGGCCAGGCGCCGGATCATCACCCTGGCCTGCGCGGCCGTCCTGCTGCTTGCCATCGTGTGGGCAATCGCTACGGCCTGCACGGCGCAAGAGAATGAGCCGGAAAAAGAGGTCACGGACGTGGATCCCGTCGTGTTCGTGACACCGCCCACCGGAGAGGACCCCATGGAGGCGGAAAAGATCGAGGCGGCCCTGCTGGCCCAGGGATACCTTTCAGACGCCGTTCCCCTTTCCTACGACCTGCAGGACATTATGAGAACGGCCTGCGAGGAATACGGGTGCCCCTATTCCCTGGCGCTGGCCGTGGCGGAGGTAGAAAGCCATTTTGACATGGACGCCGTGGGTTCCGCCGGAGAGGTTGGGATCATGCAGTTAAACCCGGGGCCGGAGAATACATACTGGGTCAACCTGGAGGCGGAAACGAACCAGGACCCGACGACGCCGGCCGGGAACATCGTCTGCGGCGTGTACCTCCTGGGCGCCCACCTGGTCCATTATGGCGACACGGAAAAGGCTGTAATGGCCTATAACATGGGGAACGCCGGGGCGGAACGTGCGTGGGAGAATGGCGTGACCTCCACCGAACACAGCGAGAAGGTCATGGAGGCCATGGCCCGCTGGGAGGCGGTGGTGGGTTGAGGCCGTTTAACTTCACCGACGGGCCGCAACAGGAAGGAAAAAGCGCGGCGGAGCGGGCGCGGATCCATCGGTGGAATGTTCCAGGGAAATCAAGGGTAACACACCCGGCCCACGGGTCCGTGGTAGTGCCGCACGTGTCAAACCTGGCGGCGGTTATGAACGCGGCGGAGGTTTGGGGGTGCGACTGGGTGAAGATCCTGGACGCAGAGGTGTGGGCCGTGGATCCTTCGGAGCCGGTGGCAGAAATGCCCGCACATTATAAATAAGGAGGACGACATGGCAATTATTCAGGAAAAAGGACTGGTGCGGGCCATAAAGGGCGCATACAGGCACGGCGGATACAACGTCCTGAACCTGGACGGGGACGTGGTGGTTTACACAGAGGAGTGGTGCGTCTGGTGCCCGTGGAACAAACTTCCGCGCAAGGCGCTGGCCACCATCGTGGAACACCTGGGCATGATCCCGGAGAACGGCGAGGCCGTGAACATCGAGAAAGACGGGCAGCCCCAGGCAATCATGGCCGGAGTGGCCACCGAGGAGGCGGCCGGGTGGACATTTTCGCCGGCGGCCGTCGGGGCGTCCTATGTGCCCGTCACCTTCCGGGGATACCAGTTATTCCAGGAGATGAACAGCAGGCAGGCGTATGGAGTGGATCCCACGGCCCTGGCAATCGTGGAGCGGACCACGGCGGAAATGGGAACGGCGGGAGTTTCGGAGGGCAGGACGCTGGGGTGGAGCCACGACGGGGAAACTGTCATGCTGGCCGCGATCAGGAAAACCACCTGGGCGTGGGACTGGGAAAAAACCGTGTGGGAGGCCCTGGAGAGCGTGGACCTGCACAAGAGGGAGGGCTGATACCATGACGGAGTTTGAAAGGATCACGGTATCACCTTCCGTCCTGGGCGCGTTCCTCTCCTCCCTCCCATGCCTGGGCGGACCGTGGGACGACGCTTTCCACCGGGAGTTCTGCAGCAAGTGTACGGCGGAGAATTGCGACGCCTGCCAGCATGAGGCGGAGAGAAACAACCCGGCCTGGTGGCTGGAGTTGATCCACACGGGCACGGGGCCGGTGAGAACCGAAAGCCGGAACCCGTACCGGAAACAGGCGGCGGACCTCCGCATGGAGGCCATGCACCAGCGGGACCGTTTCGGCCGCGATATGCTGGCCAAGGAACTGGAGAGCGCGGCGGCCTCCATTGAGGACCTGGAGGGAAAACTGGAGGCGCAGACCGATGGAGAACCGGGCCTTTAACATGGACTGCCTGGAGGCTATGCGGGAAATGCCGGATCTGTTCTTTGACCTGGCTGTGGTTGATCCGCCGTATGGTATCGGAGAAAACGGGAGCAAGGCGGCAAGCCGCAGGAAATTGGCCAGCACGGTGGAGTATGAGCCGTTCGAGGGACAGGACAAAGAGCCGCCGGCGGCGGAATACTTCAAAGAACTGGTAAGGGTATCAAAAAACCAGATCATTTTCGGGGCAAACCATTTCATAAGCAGGATACCGCCGCCGGCGGACACCCCGTGCTGGATAGTGTGGGACAAGCAGAACGGCGGAAGTGACTTCGCGGACTTTGAAATGGCGTGGACAAGTTTCTGCCGGGCGGCGCGGATCTTCCGGTTTCGCTGGGCCGGTATGCTCCAGGGGAACATGAAGAACAAAGAAACAAGGATACACCCCACACAAAAGCCGGTGGCCCTGTATGCGTGGATTTTTGAGAAATTCGCAAAGCCTGGGGACTGGATACTGGACACGCACCTGGGGAGCGGGTCAAGCCGGATCGCCGCATGGGACGCGGGAATGAACTTCATGGGATACGAAAAACACAAGGGATATTTCGAGGCCCAGGAAAAGAGGTTCCAGCAGCACACCGCGCAACTGTCCCTGTTCGGCGGGGGGGGGTATCTGATCACAGTATTGATACCCTATAAAATCGCCGCCTGGGTGGCGGAAAGGAGGAACCCATGGACGTGACAGTGAACATGACGGCGGAGGAGTTCCAGGAGTTCATGGAATGGAGAAGGGACAGGAACAACTACACCGCGATAATGGAAGAATGGAACAGACAATGGGAAATCATTCCAAAGAAAGTGACATGGGCCATTGAAGAAGATCCGAAACGGCCAGGAAAGGTCAAGATCGTGGACCAGGAACACGCGGTGGAACTGCTGAAAATGGCCCGCGAATACCTGGCATAAAGAAAGCCACCTGCGCCTGGTGCTGACAACACGGCGCAGGTGGCAATATAAGCGACGGAAAAACCGTCCGGGATACCTATATTATATCAGTTCTCCGGGCGGTTCGCAACGGAAAAATCAGCGGGGCTATGACCCCGTAAGCGCCGGTAAGAGGCATTAGTAAAGTGACCAGCACCCGTAAAGGAGGGGCACCATGCCATACGTCCATAGGATGGTGCAGGCTGGCCGGACCGTCGAACACAGGAAAATGCAATCCTTCCGGGTTCACACCAAGGGGGTCAAGCGAGGACCTAACAAGGGGACCACCACGGAGAGGCAAGCCCGGATCAACGAGCGGGTGGCGGAGGAACACCTGCGCTGGGATCTGAATGGGAACTTTGACCACCGGGATCTCCACGCCGTCCTCCACTACTACGACAAGGACACGACCTTTGAGGAAATCCTGGCCCATAAGGCCGCTTTCCTGGCCAACCTTCGGAAAGCCTGCCGAAAGCGCGGGATCAAGTACAAGGCCGTGGTGGTGATAGAAACCAAGCGCATGACCAACCCACACATACACGTGGTGATCAGCCGGATGGACCCGGAGATCATCACCGAGGCGTGGGAGAACGTCCCCAGGGGCGGCGGGGGTATCAGTTTTAAGCCCCTGGACCGCCGGGGAAACCATGCGAAACTGGCGGCCTACCTGATGAAGGAGAGCCGGTCCACCATGGAAAAGTACCGGGAGATCGGGAAACGGGGCAAGCGGTACAGCAAAACCCAAAACATGGACAAGCCGGTGATCACCTACAAGGTGGTGCCCGCCTCCTCCTGGAGGAAGGAGCCAAAGGCGCGGAAAGGCGCGGTCCTGTATAAGTTCGACGACGGGGCAACCTGCAAGAGCGGGTGGCACGAAATGACGGGCTACCCATACCAGGAATATTTCGAGGTTTTCAACGAATAGGAGGACAAGCCGATGAAAATTTACATAGCGGGCAAGATCGCCGGGGATCGGCGGTATCGGGCCAAGTTCAGGGAGGCCGCCAAGGCCCTGGAGGCGGCGGGCCATGTGGTTCTGAACCCGGCCACGCTGCCGGACGGCCTGACCGACGGGGACTATATGCGGATCGCGCTGGCCATGCTGGAGGCGTCGGACCTGGCCGTGTTCCTTCCCGACTACCAGGAGAGCCGGGGCGCCATGGTGGAATGGGCCTGGTGCCAGCGGACCGGGAAAGAGTGCGCCCTGTATCTGGACATGACGGGAGGGAGAACACAGTGAAAGACTTTGTGGAGGCATACAAAGAGGCCCGCGCAAAAGCGTGGGAATACATGGGAGCCAAGCGGGCCGGATGGGTGGAGCCGGGGAAAAGGACGCGGGAAAACCACGCGATCCTGGTTCCGCGCCGGGAGGCCGTGGCCATGGCGGACGAACTGGCAACGGCCGTCTTTGCAAAGGAAATTTACTTAACCTGGATGATGAACCTGCAGGGGGTCATGGTGCAACTGGCGGCCGGAGAGCATGACGCCGTGACGTGCCCGGAGTGCAGCCGCGTTTTCCGCGCCGGCTGGATGAATGGGCGGTGCCCGTATTGCGAGGCAGAGCAGAACGCCACCAAGTACGTGTGCGGATTGAGGGAGGCGGCGGGAAAATGAGCGGGGCGCAGATCAACTTCCTGGAGGAGATCATTGTGGACAACTTCGCCGGCGGCGGCGGAGCGTCCACGGGGATCGAACTGGCCACCGGCCGCCCCGTGACCATCGCCATCAACCACGACCCGGACGCCATACTCATGCACAAAACAAACCACCCATTTACGGAGCATTACCAGGCAAGCGTGTGGGACGTGGACCCGCGCGAGGTGTCAAAGGGGCGCCCTGTGGGGCTGGCGTGGTTCTCCCCTGATTGCAAGCATTTTTCAAAGGCAAAGGGCGGAAAGCCGGTGGACAAGAACATAAGGGGCCTGGCCTGGATCGTTCTGCGGTGGGCCGGGACCGTGCGGCCCAGGGTGATCATCCTGGAGAACGTGGAGGAGTTCCAGACCTGGGGGCCTGTACGGAAAGGCCACCCGGTGAAATCCAAGGCCGGACAGACCTTCCGCAAATGGCTTTCGCAACTGGAGGCCCTGGGGTATGCCGTGGAATGGCGGGAACTGGTGGCGGCGGACTACGGGGCGCCAACGACCAGGAAACGGTTTTTCCTGGTGGCAAGGTGTGACGGCGCGCCCATTGTGTGGCCGGAGCCGACACACGCACCGGCGGGCAGCCGGGAGGTGCTGGAGGGGCAGAAAAAGCCGTGGAGGAGCGCGGCGGAGGTCATAGACTGGAGCCTGCCCTGTCCTTCCATCTTCGACACGCGGGAGGCCATCCGGGAGAAATACGGGCTTTCCGCACAGCGGCCACTCCGCCCCAACACAATGCGGCGAGTGATCCGAGGGGTGGACAAGTTCGCAATCAAGGCCCCGGAGCCGTTCCTGGTGGTGGTAAACCACGCCGGGGACTTCCGGGGGCAGAACACGGCGGACCCGCTCCAGACCGTCACGGCCAAACATGGGTATAGTGTGGCCTCTCCCCTCCTTGCCCCGCTGACCATGCACAACAACGAGAACGCCACGGGGACCAAGATCACCGAGCCGGTGAACACGATCACAAGCAGCGGAGCGGGCGGCCATCAAATGGTGATCACGCCGGCCATGATCCAGTACCACACCGAGCAGACGGAGCGGGTGCGGGGGCAGGGGCTGGCGGATCCGCTTATGACCATTGACGCCTCCAACCGCTACGGCCTGGCGGCGGCCAGCCTGGTCAAATACTACGGGAGCGACCAGCACGGACAGGGCGCCGGGGACCCTCTCCACACCATCACCGCAAAGGACCGGGAGGGCGTCCTGGCGGCGAACCTGGCCAAGTTCTACGGAGGGACCTATACCGGGAGCGGGTCCAAAATGTCCGATCCGCTCCACACCGTCACGGCCGTGGATCACAATGCCCTGACGGCCACGCACCTGGTCAAAATGAAGGGCACAAACCTGGGCGGTCCCATGTCGGAGCCAGTGCAGACCATCACCGCCGGCGGCGGCCACTTCGGCGTCGTCACCACCGTGGTGGTCAAGGCGGAGCCGGGCGCGGACCTGAAACACTGGCCGGAGATCCGGGACCTGCTGAATACATACTGCGGGTACAACCTGGGGGCGGGGGACGTGATCCTGTTCCAGATCGGAGAAACGGCCTATTTTATGGCGGACATAGGGTTGCGTATGCTGACGCCCAGGGAGTTGTATATGGCCAACGGGTTCCCCCAGGACTACAAGATCGAGCGGGATTATACCGGGCGGGAGTACCCAAAGACCAAACAGGTGGCACGGTGCGGGAACGCGGTTCCCCCTCCCTTCGCCACGGCCCTGGTGCGGGACAACCTGCCGGAGTGGTGCGGCGTCGAGATCAACACCATGGAGGAACTGGAAAAGGCGGTGGCGGTGTAGCCGACCGAAAGAAACGGAGGAGAAAGACATGGGCGTTATCGGGATCGGAGTAGGCACCGCCACACTGGGGCGGATCTGCCGGGACAAGGATGGGAACATCACGGAGCAATCGACGGCCAGGTGGGACGCGGACCCCGCCGGCGGATCGGTGGCAATCTGGCCAATGGACCCGGAGAAGATGGAACCGAGCGGGCCGGCGGAGGTGTACGGGGACTGGGACGCGGCCGCCTACCTCTGCCGGGTGGTGGAACTGATCCACCCTAACCGGCAGATCAACATACCAAACCTGGAGGCCATGATCCGGGCCGCAGCAAAGGACGGGGTGGACATTTGCACCTACTGCCCGGACTATAACTGCCGGGGCTGTATCGTGAATGAGTGGAAGGAGGATCCAGACGATGAATGACCAGGTTATTTTGAGCGTGACAAAGAGAGGCGGCGGCCTGGAAGTGACCACCAGAGGAACGGGGCACGACCAACTGGCGGCCATCGAGGCGGTGGCGGCCTCCGCGTGGCGGGTTATGACCACCAACCGGAACGTGCCGCCGGACGCGGCCACCGGCGTGATCCTGCTTTCCGTGCAGCGCGGGATCCAGACTGCTGCAGGCAAAAGCGGGCACATGAACATGGAGGAGATCGGGCTGGACCGGAGCGGGAAGTGAGGCGGAACCATGAGAGAGAAAAAGAACCTGCGGCGGGTGACGGCGCAGACCGCCTATAACCTGGACAGACTGGCCGCCATGTGCGGGTATCGGGAGCCGGGCCACGTTGTGGATAAACTGGTCCGCGAGAAAATGCTGGAACTGAACGGAGGTAAACACCATGAACGAAACGAAAATTGACTGGGCGGAAATGTCCTGGAACCCCGTCACCGGGTGCTGCCATGGGTGCCCATACTGCTACGCCAGACGAACCGCGCACCGCTTTGACGCCGGACTGGAGGACAGCGCCGCCGTGGGCGGCCTCCACGTCCTGGAGGAGAGGATCAAGGGGACGCCGTACCCCTATGGGTTCGAGCCGACCTTGCACCGCTACCGGCTGGACCAGCCGGAGCGGAAGAAAGAGGGCCGGACCGTGTTTGTATGCAGCATGGCGGATCTGTTCGGCCGCTGGGTGCCGACGGCATGGATCCGGGACGTGCTGGACGCCTGCCAAAAAGCGCCCCAGCACAGATACTTGTTTTTGACGAAAAACCCCGCCCGATACCTGGAACTGGACCAGGTGGCCCTCCTCCCCCATGCGGAAAATTTCTGGTATGGGTCCACGGTGGCCAATGAGGACGCGGCGGCCATGTATCCCATGCCATGGGCAAATATCAACACATTCTGGAGCATGGAGCCGCTGCTGGGGCCGGTGGATATGAGCGCGGCGGAGGGCCTGCCCCAGTGGGTGATCCTGGGGGCCGAAACCGGGAGCCGGCCGGACAAGGTAACACCGCGCCGGGAGTGGGTGGACCAGATCGCCGAGTTTTGCGCGGAAAACGAAATCCCGATTTTCTACAAGGACAACCTGCGGGCCTATTTCCCGGACCTCCCGCCCTCTGCCCTCCCCTGGGGCGACCAAGAGGGTGCAACGACCGAGTGGGCCGCCCACTTCATGGGGCGATTTGAAAGGCAGGTGTAAGGCGTGAAAGAGTACCTGCGGGCGGTGTGCCTGTGCATGGCCACCCTGGTGGCGGTGCTTTTTGCCACGGGTGTGGTGTGGTACGGGTATCTGGTGGCGGCCGCGCTTTTCGGGCTGACGCGAGGCGAAACGGCAAGCGCGATCCTGGGGATCGCGCTGGTGGCTGGAGCCGTAAAAGCGTACCGGGAAAGGCGGAGACAGAGGGCACGGAAAGAGGCCATAGAAAAAGCAATTCAACTGTGGGAGGCGCTTATGGCCAAACAGCAGTATGAAATGCCGGCGGCCGAGTGGCGGCGCCTGCAGCCATTCTACGTCCTGACCGTCGAGGCGCTGAAAAATGAGCGCAACCGGACCGCGAGGCGCGGAGGCGCGAAAGAAACCGGGGAGAGCAGCGAGGGCACATGAAATGGCCATCAACATTTCCGACCTGCCGCCGAAATATCAGGCCCAGGCCGTAAAGAAGTACATGGAACAGCAGGCGCGGCGGGGGCCTTTGCCCTCCGCCGCCGCTGTGCAGGATCCCGGAAAGGTGAACAAGTACAGGAACACCCCGACCACACGGGTGACGCCATCCGGGGCCGTTCTTCACTTCGACAGCCAGAAGGAGGCCCGCCGGTATGACTTCCTGATCGAGCGGGAACGGCGCGGGGAGATCCGGGACCTGCGCCTGCAGGTGGACTTCACCCTCCAGGAGGCATACACGGACGCGGAGGGCCGCAGGGTACGAGCCATCCGGTACAGGGCCGATTTTACATACTACGAGGGCACCCAGGGGCGGCAGGTAGTGGAGGACGTAAAAAGCCGGCCAACACGCACCCGGGAATATGCCATGAAAAAGAAAATGCTAAAGGACCGTTTTGGAATTGACATAACCGAGGTGTAACCATGAGAACAACAAGGGGCACGAACCCGGAGCGGGAGGCCGTCAAAGAGTACCTGCAGCAGTACCATGACGCCAAAGCCAAAAAGCAGATACTGGAGGAACGCCACCGCACCCTTTCCGCCGACCTTCGAGATCCGGGCATAGGGTCCGCATACAGGACCATGCCAACCTCCAAGAGGCAGGCCAGAGAGGGCGGGGCGGTGTCCCTTGTGTACCGGATCGCGGAGGTGGAGGACCGGATCGGCCAGCAGCGGGAGGCCATGGCCAAAGCGGTCCTGCACGTCATGGACATGATAGACCTACTCCCCCAAAATTCAATGGAGCGCATCGTGGTGGAAATGCGGCATATAGACTGCAAGCCATGGGAGAAGATCGCCCAGGCCGTACACATGAGCAGGTCCCGCGTATTCGACTACTACAACGCCGCCCTGGACACCCTGCTGACCTACAAGCGCACGGAGAAACTGCTGGGGGACTACACGGCCGCCAAAGAAAAAAGCAAGCGCGGATAAAAGATCGGACGCTATCGGACTTTTTACTGTGCTATATTGATACCATGGAAATCGGGAGGGCCACCAGGGAAACACCTGGCGGCCCTCCCCTTTCCATACCATGGCCGGGCGGAGCATAGGCACGGGGGCTTTCCTCCTTTCACCCCGCAGCGTTCACAGTACCAGGGCGAACGCAGCCCGGCAACAACCCGCGCCAGGGGGTGCCTGTGGCATGGTGCCCCCTGGCCTCCCAAAAACACACGGCCGCCCCCCTGTTTGGGTCCTTCCTGGGGCCTGCAACAGTGCGGGGCGCGGAAGGTCCGGCGTTCTTCTCCAAGAAAATCCCTGAAAAATGGGCCGTTACGTTACGCATTGAAACGGCGGCCGGAGCAATCAGGAGGAACGCACCCCCTAAAGGGGGTGAGGGAAGAAAAAATCCAGAGGAAACGAGGTCAAAAAAGCGAAATCCACCACCAAGCGGAAAACGAAACCGGCAAAGCCAACCGCCTGCGCCGCCCGAAAGCCTACGTTCCGACGCGGGCCAAGACGTAGGGCGGCGCTGGGCGGAGCGGAAAAAAGAGCCGGCGGCACATGAAAAGGGGGTGCTGCAGGTGGCGGGAGCAACAAAAAAAGCGGCACCCAAAAAACCGGCGGCGCCAAAGAAAGCGACCACGCCGGCGGTGCTGACCGGAACGGTGCCGGAATGGGCAAATTCAACGGCAATCGCCCAACTGCTGGGGAAAACAACGCGGCGGATCCAACAGTTGACCCAGGACGGGATACTGGAAACCGAGGTCCCGCCGGGCGGCGGGGCCAGGAAGTACCGGACCTGTGAAACAATCCAGCGATATATCGCCCATGTGGAACAAAAGGCCCAGGAGGTTGGAGAGGGCGGACGCCTGGCGGAACTGAACCTGAAAAAACTGGAGGCGGAGGTGGCCCTGAAAGAAAGCCAGGGCAGCCTCCACCGGCTGAAAACCGCAATAGCAGAGGGGAAATACATACCGGCGGAGCAGGCCACCGAGGAACTGGCGGAGTTTATGGCCGCCTTTCAAAAGTTCGCCATGACGATCCCGGCCCGCATGGCCGGAGCCATGTCCGGGTATGCGGACGCCATCACAATCCGCAACGCACAAAAGGCCATCCGCAAGGAACTGGAAACCATGCTGACGGCCTATGTGGACGCCATGCAGGTGGAGGACACACCGGGGGCGGAGCCGTGAGAAAGTACCGAGTAAAGCCGTACAAGGTGCCCAGGTGGATGGTGCCGGCCATTGAGATACTGCGGCCCAGGGAGCGGGTGAGCGTGTCCGTGTGGGCGGAGCGGAACCGGGTCCTGCCAAGCGGGAACGCTATACCGGGGCCGTGGCGGAACAGCGTCACCCCGTACCTGGTGGAGATCATGGACGCCTTTTCCGACGACACAACGGAAAAGATTATCTTTGTCAAGCCCACCCAGGTGGGCGGCACCTCCGCCATGGAGAACGCACTGGGGAGCCTGATCGACCAGGAGCCGGCACCCACGATGGTGGTATATCCTTCGGACGCCCTGGCGGAGCGCACGGTGGAGGCGAAACTGGAGCCGATGATCCGCCAGTGTAAGGCCCTGGCGGAGAAGTACCGGGAGCATGAGAGCAAGCGCCTGGAATTGAAATTCCAGGGAATGACCGTTTACCTGACCGGAGCGAACAGCGCGGCGGACCTTTCCTCCACGAACATACGAAACCTATTCCTGGATGAAGTGGACAAATTCCCTGGGGCGACAAAGAAAGAGGCCGACCCCGTATCCCTGGCCATCGAGCGCACAAAGACCTATTTCAACCGAAAAATCTTTCTTGCCTCCACCCCGACCCTGAAAACCGGGCCGATCTGGAAAGCAAAGGAGGAGGCGGACGCGGAAAAGCACTACTTTGTGCCATGCCCACACTGTGGGCAGTTTATCGAACTGAAATTTGCACAGATCAAGTGGCCCAGCAAGGACGACGTGCCAGACCAGACGGAACGGGCCGAAATGGCCACCTATGTGTGCCAGGCGTGTGGGTGTATCATCACCGACCGGGACAAGGCGGCCATGCTCCAGGCGGGCCGGTGGCAGGCCGTCCGCCAGACCACGACGACGCCCAAAAGTGTGGCCTACTGGATGAATACCCTGTATTCCCCATTCACCAGATTTTCCGATGTAGCCAGGGAGTTCATGCGGTCCAAGGACGACCCGGAACTGCTCCACAACTTCGTCAACTCCTGGCTGGCAGAGCCGTGGGAGGACACGAAACTAAAAACCAACGCCGAAATGGTCATGGAGCGGCAGACGGAGGTTCCGGCCTGGTCCCTCCCGGCGTGGACAAAACTTCTGACCGGCGGGATCGACGTGCAGGAAAATTGCCTGTACTGGGTGATCAGGGCCTGGGGGGACTTTATGACCTCCCAAAACGTGGCCCATGGCCAGGCGCTTTCCATGGCAGAGGTGGAGCGAGTTATGAACACCGAGTTTTCCATGCCGGACGGCGGAAAGGTCATGGTGGACCTGGCCCTGATGGACAGCGGCGACCAGACCGACGCGGTGTATGAGTTCTGCACCATGAATATGGACTGGGTGCGGCCCTGTAAGGGCGTCCAATCCCTCCAGGGTCATTACAAGATCTCCACCGTGGACAAGGCCGGGAGCCGGGCCAACGGTATGCAACTGGTCCTTGTGGACGGCGGCAAGTACAAGGACATGATCGCTGGGCGTATGAGGCGGCCAAACGGGAATGGGTCCTGGATGGTGCATAAAGACTGCGATCTGGAGTATGCGGAGCAGGTCACGGCGGAGCATAAGATCACCGAGCGGGCCGGCGGAAAAGAGGTCCAGCGGTGGGTGCTGAAATCCTCCCACGCGGACAACCATTACCTGGACTGCGAGGTGTACGCGGCGGCCGCCGCCGACGTGCTGGAAGTGCGGTCCCTGTTCCTGAAAAACCCGGACCGGGCGGAGGAGCAGGCACCAAAACCGGCACCGCCAAAGCCGCAGCCGGCGCCGGAAGAAAACTGGATCCAGCAGAACGAAAACTGGTTCTGATAGGAGGACACCATGGAACTGGACAACACAACAGCGACCCCGGCGGAACTGCTGGAGCAGGTAAACAAGGCGATCACCACCGTGCTGGTGGGCGGCCAGTCCTACCGGATCGGCAGCCGACAACTGACGCGGGCGGACCTTGCCATGTTGAAAACCCTTCGGGACGACCTGGAGGCACAACTGGCGGCAGACGAAAGCGGTCCCCTGCTGGGGCGCACCTACGTGGCATTTTTCGAGGGGAGGTAAAACGGTGGGTTTTATTGACAACGTGATCGCGGCCGTATCCCCCAAAAAAGCGTATGAGCGGGAGGCGTGGCGCCAGGGGCTGGAGGCCATACGAGGGTATGACGCGGCGGGGTTCGGCCGGATCAATGCCGGCTGGAGAGCGCACAACGAAAGCGCGGAGATCACAGACCGGCACAGCCGGGACGTGGTACGCGCCCGCGCCCGGGACCTGGAGCGAAACAGCGATATACTCCAGGCTGTGATCCTGGCCTACAAGCGCAACGTGGTGGGAAAAGGCTACACCCTGCGGGCAAAGACCGGGGACGACGCCATGAACCGGCAGATCGAAAGCCTGTGGCGCCGCTGGTGCAAGGCCAGAAACTGCGACGTGACCGGGGAACAGTCCTTCACCGAGATCCTACGCATGGCCGTGGAGCGCAAGAAGGTGGACGGCGGGATCCTGTTCCTGTTCCGGCACACCCCCGGCGGCGTGGTGCCTTTCAAACTGCAGGCCATCGAGGTGGACGAACTGGACGTATCACGGAGTACGCCGCGCCACCGCGGAAACCGCGTCGTGGGCGGAATTGAATACAATTCCTGGCGGCGGCCGGTGGGTTACTGGATCCAGCAATATGACATTGAGGGCTGGCGCCTGCTGGAACCGATCTACATAGACGCCAAAGACGCATATTTCATCAAGGCAAAGCACCGCCCCAGCCAGATCCGGGAAATGTCGGATATGTCCCACACTATCACCAGGATCCGGGACGTGAACGAGTTTATAAACGCGGTATCCGTCAAGGAACGGATCGCGGCCTGCCTGGCAGTGCTGATCAAAAAGACCATTCCAACCGGGACAAGCCTGGGACGGTCCGGGATCCGAGGACCGGACGGCCGCGTGGACTACTCCGGGAAGAAACTGGGGCCGGGCATGATTATGGAAATGGGCGCCGGCGACGAGGCCCAGGTGGTGGACCCGAAAGGGGCAGCCACCGACGCCACCGCGTTCCTGAAAGTCCAGCAGGGCTTGATCGGCGCAGGCCAGGGGTTGAGTTATGAGGCGGTATCCCGCGACATGAGCGGGTCCACCTACTCCTCCGCCCGGCAGAACGCCATAGAGGACGAGGACACATACGCGGAGGACGTGGAACTGATTACGGAGTTCATGTCCGAGGTATACGAGCAATTTATTATTTCCTGTTATCTCTCCGGGGCGATCACCTTCCCCGGGTTTTGGGATAAAAAGGCGGATTATATGGCCCACGACTGGGTGAAGTCCCCCAAAAAGTGGATTGACCCGGCCAAGGAAAGCACCGCCGACAAAACCGCCCTGCAGAGCGGGCAAAAGACCTATCAAGAGATCTGCGCCGAGCGGGGCAAGGACTGGCGCCAGGCCATCGACGAAACCGCCGAGGTCCTGGAGTACGGCCGCGAAAAAGGCATTGAGATGGGAGGTGTAATTTTTGGAAATGGAACGGCAGCAGCCCAGCAGAACACCGGAGGGCAACCGCCCCAGGGATAAGGACCACGGCACCAGGAGCATGGGCCAGGTCCTTTCCCGGGAGGATCAACCACAGGAGAGCCGACGCCGAACGATCAGTTTTTCCAGTGAGGAGCCATACCGGCGCTGGTTCGGCATGGAGATCCTGGACCACGGAGAGAACGCGGTGAACCTGGAGCGCCTGAACAGTGTGGGCGTCCTCTTGTTCAACCACGACACCGACAAGGTGGTGGGAAAGGTGATCCGGGCCTGGGTGGAGAACCACCGAGGCATGGCGGAAGTGGAGTTCGACACGGACGACGATGCCGAAAAGATCTTCGGGAAAGTCCGGTCCGGCACCCTGAAAACCACGTCCGTGCGGTACAGCGTGGAAACGTGGGAGGAAGTGGTGGCCGGGAAACAGTCCACGGACGGGCGATTTACCGGCCCTTGCCAGATCGCCAGGAAGTGGACGCCGCTGGAGGTGTCCGTGGTGTCTGTGCCTGCGGATCCCACTGTGGGCGTGGGCCGGGCCGACGCGGGCCAGACGTGCGCCCCCCTCTCCGTGTATGAGCGACAGATCCAAGCAAACAAAAATCTGATTTTCAACAGGAGGTAAGAAAAACCATGAATGAACTGCAGAAAGCCCTTGCCCGCCAGCGGGAACTTGTGACCCTGGCGCGAAACGAGGGCCGGGACCTGACCGCCGAGGAGCAGGCGGAGTTTAACCGCTGCCAGGCAGTGATCGACGCCGCAGGCAACGAGGGCGGCGAGGCCGGCGGACAGCCAGCCGGCGGTGAGCGCGGCGCGGAGAACGGCGGCCAGGGCGCCCCGGCCGGAACCCCCCAGGGCGGTGTGAGCGACAGCCAGCGGGCCGTGGCGGAGGAGCGCCAGCGCACCGCCGACATTATGGCCCTTTGCCGCCAGACCGGCATGGATCCGGCGGAGTACATACGCAGCGGCGCCAGCATGGACGACGTGCGGGCGGCGGCCGTGGATTTTCTGATCCAGCACAACGGCCCTGTGGGCACCAGAATGTCCGACAATAGCAGAGAGCAGGACAACTTCCGGCAGGCGGCCACGGACGCCCTGCTGATGCGTAGCGGCATTGACGTGGAGCGCCCCACCGAGAGCGCGGAGCAGATGCGCGGCCTGTCCCTGCGGGATCTGGCCATCGAGTGTATGGCCCGGGAGGGCCTGGGCACCACCGCCTCCCTCCTCCGTATGTCCAAGGACGACCTGTGGAGCATGGCCTGCCGCCAGTTCTTCAACCCCACGGCGGCCTTCCCCGCGATCCTGGACAACACGATCCGCAAGGCCATTGTGCAGAGATACCAGGCCGTGCCCACCACCTTCCAGGTGTGGACCACCAAAGGCAGCGTGACCGACTTTAAGCCCACCAAGGACCACGAGTATCTGGCCGGCGGCGCCGGTGAGTTCCTGCGCGTGGGCGAAAATGGGGAACTGAAACACGACACCCCGCAGACCGAACTTCTCCCCCAGCGCCAGGTGGCAACCTATGGCCGCCAGTTCTCCATGACCCGGGAGGCATTTATCAACGACGACGTGGGCTTTATCACCCAGGTGCCCGGTATGTACGCGGCCTCCGCAAAGCGCACGATCAACAAACAGGTGTATTCCATCCTGTTCAACAACCCCACGATCTTTGACGGCGTGGCCCTGTTCAATTCCGCCCACAACAACCTGATCACCACCGGCGCGGCCCCGTCCATCGAAACCCTGCAGGCCATTATGATCAAACTGCTGAACCAGAAGGACCCCTTCGGGGACAGCATTATGGTACAGCCCCGGTATGTCATCGTGCCCGTGGGCTACGGGTTCCTTATGTCGCAGATCCTGGAAACCGCGCAGATCGACGTGGACGGGATCGGCAGCCATACAGCCAACGCCCTGTATCAGTACCGAAACCGCCTGCAGGTGATCGAGGAGGGCACCCTGAACGCCCTGGCCGGTTCCAACGCGGTGCCCTGGTTCGTGGCGGGCGATCCTACCTATGCCCGTTCCATCCAGGTGGACTATCTGAACGGCCAGGAAACCCCGACCATCCGCCGCATGGAGGTGGCCGGACAACTGGGCTATGTGTGGGACATTTGGCTGGACTGGGGTATCACCGCCGTGGACTTCCGTGGTATTGCCAAGAACCCCGGAACCACCATCACGCTGTAAGGCAGTAAGGAGGTAAAACAGATATGAGCGCGAAATACTGGCAGAGAGGCGAAACCATCGACTACACCGCCACCGACAACCTGGCCAACGGCGACGTGGTAAACCTGGCCACCCGGATCGGTGTGGCCGGTGACGACATCGCGGCCGGCGAAACCGGCGCCGTCCACGTGGTGGGCGTATTTGAGATGCCAAAGGCCACCGGCGCCGTGACCGTGGGCCAGGCCCTTTACTGGGACGCGACGGCGGAGAACATCACCACAGCGGCGGGCAGTAGCCACGCGAACACCCCGGCCGGCTGGGCCGTGGCGGCGGCGGGATCCAACGACGCCACGGTGCTGGTGAAACTGCTGGGCTAAAGGAGGGCCGGACATGAAAGGATTGATTGCAAAGCGGCCGATCCTGTACCGGGGCCGTATGTATAAGGCCGGAGAGAACCTGCCAGGCGACGACGCCAAAATGGTGGCCGCATGGCTGGAGAACGACAGCGCGGAACTGTGCGGAGAGGCCAAAAGCGCCGACCGGGGCGGCCAGGAGGCGGCCCAGGAGCCGGAGAACGCGCCGGAGGTATCCGAGGACCAGGGAGCAGGAAACGAGGCCCAGGGCGGCCAGGAGCCGCCCCAGGAGGGCGGAACAGAGGACGGAGGCATGATCGCCGGGCACCTGGACCCCAAGGACCTGGAGGACCTGAAAAAGGCCGACCTGGAGCGCATGGCCACGGACATGGGCCTGGATACTTCCAAGGCCAGGACCAAGGCGGACCTGATCGCCGTGATCACGGCGGCGGAAGTCTACGCCCCCGCAGAGAGTGAAAACGGGGGTGCCCAGTAATGGGCGCCCCCTCCTTCAAGGACTGCGTGGCGGCAGATATTCACGGCGTGTTCCTGAACGCCAAGGAGTTTGCAGACACCCACACCATTGACGGCCGGGAAATGGACGCGGTGGTGGACGATGACGCACTACTGGAGCGGGACGCGGCCAGGGGCGGCGTCCACACAGACGGGACGTACAGGACGCGGCGCATGCTGTATGTGAGTAAATCAGACTACGGCGGGCGGCCTATGTCCGGCAAGGCCCTGAACCTGGACGGCCGGGAGTATCGCGTGGTACAGGCGGATGAGGCCGCCGGCGTCCTGTCAATCGAAATCGAGGCGATCCGCACATGATCCACATTGAAGTTGACACCCAGGCCGAAATCCTACGGATCGGCCAACGCCTGGAACGCCTGGCGCTCCAGGCCCCGGACGTTCTCCGACTGTCCATCAATGCGGCGGCCCGGAAGGTCCGAAAGCAGATCACCAAAGACGTGGCAGGAACCTACACCATAAAGGACGACGTGCTGAAAGACAAAAGCAAGGGCGCGCCGAGGTTGCAGACGGCAAAGCCGGGAAACATCGAGGCAGTGATCCGTTCCAAAGGCCCGGTAAATGATCTGATCGACTTCCTGACAAACCAGACAGACCAAGGCGTGAAGGCAAAGGTTCTGCAGTCTGGCGGGATGAAACTACTGGAGCGCGGCGGGGCGCCTGCGTTTGAGGCGCAGTTCAGCAGCACCCACAAGGCGATTGTGCAGCGAATGGTGGGGCAATCTTACACGGTAAGCGGCGCGGCGGACCGCGTTAAAAAGTACGGTATGCCGCACCGTGGCCAATGGCCGGATATGACCAGAATTAAGGTTTTAACCGGCCCTTCCGTCCCAAGCATGATGTCAAACGAGGAAGTACAAGAAAAGGCCAGGGCCATGCTTTACATGGTCCTGGACCAGGAGATCGACAAGCGGATCGCAAAGGCAATCCGACAAAGCGCGTAAATCATTGTTTTTTAGGGCGACCCCGACGGCGTTTTACCTTTGCGGCAGAACTACGGAGCGCGTCAACGCATTTCGAGTATGCCGCCAGGGTAAGTTGGCCGGAAACCCAGCGCCGACGCAAACGGTCCAGATCCTCCGAAATATCGTATTCGGCGGCAAGGTAAGGATCAAACGCCGGGGCCTCTGGAAATTCACAGCCGAGATCAAGAGCCAGGCGGTAAATATGCTTGCACGGAAGTTGCCGGCGTTCGTAGTCTACACATTCGCACCCATCAAGGCGGACGTGATAAGGGCACCCGTCTGACCCTTGAATAACCATCGAGCGGGCCGAAACATCGAAAGAAAGGACGGCCTCCGGGGAAATCGCCTGGGCACGCTCCAGACGCTTGCAAGCCTCCAGCAGTTCCTCCTCCGGGATCTCAAAAGGTCCAAAGGTCATACAGAACCACCCCCATTATTTGCAGAGCGGGATCGGGCGGACTGGGCCTCCAGGAGCGGGGCGGAAAGGCTGGCTTTTTCCTCCGGGGAATACCCACGGGAAAGAGAGATCCGGCGCAGTTCCTCCCTTTCGTAGTCCGCGACGGACAAAAAACCATCCTCCGCAAGAGGAGAACGAGCGTATATGCGGCCATCATAGGACGCGGCCAAAGTATCATGGTACAGTTCTTCCAGATATGAAAGAGCATCCGGCCGTATGGACGCCAAGAGATACGGTGCAGAAAGTTCATCCCGCAAGGAAACCCCGGCGCGGTTCAACCAATCGGACAGAAATTCTTTTGTTTTCGGACCGGGTTTCGAGCAGGCCCCGGCCTCCTGTGCCCGGCGAAACATTGGGCCATAGGAGGGGTTTTCCATCACAGAGGAAAGCAACTGCCGATAGCCACACAGACGCGGGAACATGGGGCCAAGCGGGGAAAAATCAAAAAGGGAAAGCCCCGCCAGATCAGAAACGAATACGGAGCGGACGATGACCGAGGAGGCCCCGCGCCGGTATTCGCAGAAATCAACCACCAGGCTGTCAAGCGCAAGCCGGGCACCGTCCGGCAGAGCGCAGACGGCAGAGCATAACGAACAATAGCGGTCCGCAGAGAACCCGCAAGAGTTTTTCCCGTAGAAAATCCGGCCGGCCTCCAGGTTCTTTCGATAAGAACAGTGGGCGGAATAGTCAAGGCCAGGAATTAAGCACTTCCCGGCAGCAGAACAGGAACGATACCGAGAGCAGCACCCAAAAGCGTCTGGATCGTTCGCGCTGCCAGCGGGACGGGAAGGAACGGGCGGAGAAATGGACCAAAGATCGAGTTGTACCGGCATTTTAACACACCCTTTCGTGCCGCGTATTACCACGATTTTCAGACTATTACCACAACAAGAATTTACCACGAAAAGCGGCGAAAAGTCAAGGAGGCGAACACCACGACACCGGAATTTTTGCAGGACGCCATTGTGGCGGACCTGGCGGACCTGTTCGAGGGGCAGACACTCCAGAGTTCCGCCGGAGATAAGCGGCCGATCCGGGTTTATCCCCAGGACCTCCCGATCATTGAGGGAATGGACGAAACCGAGGACCGGACCGAGGAGATCCCGGAGCCGTACATCATCGTGCGGACCAGCGAGGGGAACGTACAGGACGCCAACAGCCCCCAGGAAATCGACCTGATCCTGGTGGTGTGCGTCTACGACAAAAACCCGAACCGGCAGGGATACCGGGACGTGCTGCACATCATCCAGGAGATTTACGGGCGATATGCCAAAAATCCAATGGTGAGGATCAAAACGGACAGCGGGGGCGCGGTAGGCGGCCCGTGGTCCATCGTGTACCCGATCAAATGGGTCACACAGCAGGACGACACACACCCCTACTATTTCGGGGCCATGTCGCTGAAATTTGAGGCGCCAGCGGTGCGCCAGGAGGTGCCATATACATGACCAAGAGAACCAGCAAGGCGGCGGGGGACGCCGGCACGGTGGTGTACTGCGGCCCGTCCATTAAGGGCGTGGCCAGGCAGTTCACCGCCTACAACAACGGGATCCCGGAGGGGCTGAAAGCGGCGACCGAGAAAAACAAGGTCCTGGCCGCCATGATCGTGCCCCTGGAGGAACTGCCGGAGGCCATGCGCCAGTTGCGCCAGAAATCCGGCCGCATTTACACCCTGTATAAGGCCGTACAGGGCAAGACCTAAAGGGAGGGACTGAACAATGGCTTATAATCACGGCGTTTACAACCAGGAGCAGGAAACCAGCCTGACCACACCGATCCAGGGAACGGCGGGCCTGCAGGTTATCTTCGGAACCGCCCCGATCCACATGGCGGCGGACCCGGAGGCGGCCGTAAACAAGCCCGTGGTGTGCTATTCCTTCGCGGAGTGCCAGCAGGCCATGGGCTATTCGGACGACTTCAAGAACTTCACCCTTTGCCAGAGCATGGACGCCTGTTTCCGAGTTTTCAACGTGGCGCCCATTATACTGGTGAACGTGCTGGATCCCAGCAAAGCAAGCCACACCACGGAAAACGAGGAGGAGGACTGCGCCGTGTCGGACGGTTCCGTGGCATACGGAAAGCAGTTTGTCCTCCTGGACACCATCGTGGTCAAGAACGCGGACGCCCCCCTGGTGGCCGGCAGCGACTACGTGGCCACCCATGCGGAGGACGGGACGGTGACGATCACCATTCTGTCCGAGGCAGCAAAGGAGGCGGAAACCCTGAAAGTATCCAGCACCAGCCTGAAACCGGACGGCGTGACGCCGGCGGACATTGTGGGCGGCGTGGACGCCCTGACCGGCAAGGAAACCGGCCTGGAACTGGTGCGCCAGATTTACCCCCGTTTCGGCATGACGGCCGGGATCCTGCTGGCCCCCGGATGGAGCCACAACCCCACCGTGGCGGCGGCACTCCAGGCAAAGACCGAGGCGATCAACGGGAATTTCGACTGCGTGACCTACCTGGATATTTCCACCGACAAGGAGGAGGGCGGCGCGGACGTTTACACCGACGTGAAAACCGCCAAAGAGGCCCTGGGGGCCACCTCTCCCCACGCGGCGGCCCTGTGGCCCATGGGTGCGGTGGGCGACAAGATCTATTACCTGTCCGCCATGTTTGCCGCCCTGACGGCATACACGGACGCCAGCAACAGTGACGTGCCCTATGAAAGCCCGTCCAACAAGGATTTGAAGATCACCAAAACCGTGCTGAAAGACGGCACGGAGGTGCTGCTGGATCAGCAGCAGGCCAACGACCTGCTGAACGCCAACGGCGTGATCACCGCCATCAATGCCAACGGATACAAAGCCTGGGGCAACAACACGGCGGCCTATCCCTCCACCTCCGATCCCAAGGATCGGTGGCTGGCGGTGCGCCGTTTCTTCGACTGGGACGGCAACAACTTTATTTTGACGTACTTCCAGAAGGTGGACAAGCCGGGCAACACCCGCCTGATCCAGTCCATCGTGGACAGCCAGAACATCATCGGCAACGGGTACGTGGCCCGGGACTACTGCGCCGGATACCGGACGGAGTTCAGATCCGACGAAAACCCGATCACCAACCTGCTGGACGGCCACCTGACCGTACACACCTACCTGGCGCCCTATATCCCGGCGGAGTACATCGAAAATATCAGAGAATACGACACGGAGGCCCTGGAGGCCGCCCTGACTGGTGGAGGTGAATAAAAATGGCCATTCCTGCCATTCCCAGCAAAATCAATAATTACAACGTCTACAACGTGGCGGAGCGCCTGATCGGCGTGGGTGATGAAGTCCCCCTGCCGGACTTCGAGGCCCTGGCGGACACCATTTCCGGCGCCGGTATCCTGGGCGAACTGGACGACCCCACCGTGGGCCACTTCTCCAACATGGAAATGGAAATCCCCTTCCGGGTGATCGACCAGGAGGCGGCGGACATGATGGACATGACCAAAGCGGTGCAGTTGACCCTCCGGGCGGCCCAGCAGACGTTGACCGTGGAAGGAAACACGGAGTTCAGATCCATGCGCGTGGTGGTACGTGGAAAGAGCGCCACCCTTGCCCTGGGCAGCGTAAAGAGCGGTAGCGCCATGGAAAGCAGCGTGACCCTGAACCTGTCCTATATCCTGGTGGAAGTGGGCGGCGAGAGCCTGATCGAACTGGATAAACTGAACCCCACCTTTAAGGTGCGCGGCGTGGACATTCTGCAGAAAGTGAGGGAAATGATCTAATGAGCGACATTGAGAAGATCCAGCCCGTGACGGCGGAGGAGGAAACCGAGGAGGAAAGCCTGGTCCTGAAATTTCGCAAGCCCTACAAGTTCGAGGGCCAGGAATACACCGAGGTGGACCTTTCCGGCATGGAGGACATGACGGCCGGCGACCTGTGCGCCGTGGGCAAACTGGCCAACCGGGACCTGGGCGTGACCCCGATCCCGGAAATGACCCTGCCCTATGCCATGTATATGGCGGCCAGAGCAAGCCATAAGCCCGTGGAGTTCTTCAAGGGGCTGCCCCCGGTGGAGGCCATGAAGTTGAAAAACATGGTCACGGGTTTTCTGTACGGCGGGGATGGAGAGGAATAAACCCGCCGGATATAAAAAAAGGCTGTATCGGCCTTTCTCTCCAACTGCATAGCGGCGTGGACTACTTCCTGGGCCTGCCGCTGGACGACTTGAACGAAATGGCAAAGGTGGTGCTTGAAATTGGCAAAAAGCAAGGTCATGGAACTGGCCATAAAAATCGCCGGAAAGGTAGATAAATCCCTGGGGACCAGTACCAAGGCGGCCAACAAGCAACTGGCGACCATTCAAAAGGCCGCCAACAAAGCATCCACCGTTATGACGGCCGGGCTGGCGGCGATGGGAACAGGGGCCATCGCCGCCACCAAGTACCTGGCAGACCTGGGCGGAGAGTGGCAGACGGCCACCAATCAAATGGCCTCCGCGACCGGCGCGGCCGGCGAGGAACTGGAGAACCTGCGGGACGTTATGGAAAACGTGTACGCGGATAACTTCGGGGAGGACGTGGCCGACGTGGCCGACGCCGTGGCCCTGGTGGACCGGAACATGGCGAACCTGGATAAAAACGGCCTGACAAACGCGACCGAGGGCGCCCTGGCCCTTCGGGACGCTTTCGAGTACGACGTGGCGGAAAGCACACGGGCGGCGGAGGCAATCCGAAAGAACTTCGGATCCTCCGCAGAGGAGGCGTTCAGCCTGATCGCGGCGGGCGCACAAAACGGCCTGGACTACTCCGGGGAACTGATCGACACCATCAATGAATATTCCAGCCAGTTCTCAAAACTGGGTTTCACGGCTGACGGTATGTTTAACCTCCTCCAGTCTGGAGCGGACAGCACGGCGTGGAACCTGGACAAGGTGGGCGACGCCATCAAGGAATTTTCGATCCGCGCCATTGACGGGAGCGACACAACGGTGGCGGCGTTCAAAGACCTGGGATATAACGCGGAGGAGATCATGGCCACCTTTGCCGCCGGCGGCGAGGGGGCAAACGAGGCATTTTTCGACGTGATCAACACCCTACTGGACGTGGACGACCAGGTGAAACGGGACGCCCTGGGCGTCGCGCTATTCGGAACAATGTGGGAGGACCTGGGCGTGGAGGCCATGGAGGCCATGGCGGGCGCGTCGCAGGCCGCATACGACACCGAGGGCGCCCTGGAGCAGATCAACCAGGTAAGGTACAACGACCTGGACAGCGCCCTGCAAGGGATCGGGCGTCAAATGGAAGTATCCCTGCTGCCGGCGGCGGACGCCGTGTATCAGTCACTCATGGACAATATGCCGGAGATCACGGAGGCCATGGAGGAGGTTTCCCCGGTGATCGCAGAAATCGCGGAGGACTTCGCGGACTGGGCGGGCGGGGCCATTTCGGACGGCCTGCCGGTCCTGGTGGACGGGATCAAGGATTTTGCAGACTGGGCGGGCAAAGCATACGACAAGGCCCAGCCCTTCCTCTCCTTCCTGTGGGAACACAAGGGGACTGTGCTGGCCGTGGCCGCTGCCCTCCGGGTGCTGGGTCCGGCCATCGGAGCCGTAACCACGGCCATGAGTATGTACTCAAAGGCAAAGGGATTTGTGGCCCTGCTGCAGCAATCCGGGAAGATCACACAGATCACCGGAGCGTTTAAGGCGTTCGGGTCCGCGCTCATGGGGCCGCTGGGTATCATCATAGCGGTGGCGGCCGCCATAGCCCTGCTGTATAAAAATTGGGACACGGTAAAGGCGTGGCTGGTGAACTTCGGCAACACCGTGAACCAGATCTGGACCAATTTTTCCAACGTGGTGGGAAACGCTATCGCGGCAATAGGCGAAAAATTCCCCCTGCTGGGCGCCTACCTGCAAGGGTGGTGGGAGAGTATCCAGGCGGTTGTCGAAAATATAAAAGCGATTTTTACAAATATTGTAGATTTTATTAGCAACGTATTTTCTGGCAACTGGGAGGCCGCATGGCAAAACATTGTAAATATTTTTGGAAACATCTTCGGGGCAATACTCAATTTTGCGCTGGCGCCAATTAACGGAATTATTTCTGGGTTGAACTGGGTTATAGACCAGGTAAACAAATTATCTTTTGACATACCGGACTGGGTTCCCGTGGTAGGCGGTTCCCACTTCGGGTTCAACATACCACACATACCGCAGTTTTCAGTTCCTGCGCTGGCGGAGGGCGGCGTGGTAACTTCCCCCACCCTGGCGGAAATTGGCGAGGGCGGAGAGCCGGAGGCCGTCATGCCGCTGTCCAAACTGGCGGCCATGCTGGATGAATGGATCAGAAAGCCGAAACCGAGCGGCGGAGGCGGAGGGCTGGAGGACGGCGACGGGGAAACCATCGTTTTTGCCCCGGTGCTGAACTTCAACGGAAAAGCAGACCGCGAGGACGTGGAGGAGGCCATGCGGATCTCCTTCCAGGAGTTCAAACGCCTGTATAAGCGCATGAAAGCGGAGGAACGCCGGAAGAACTTCAAGCCGGAACCTGTGACGGGGTAAGGAGGACACCATGGAAAAGACCTACACAACGAAACAGGGCGACGCCTGGGACGCTATCGCGTTCGAGGTGTACGGCGACGTGAAATATACCGGGTTCCTCATGCAGGCGAACTTCCAACACCTGGACACATTCGTGTTTGACGCTGGGGTGGTCCTCCAGACACCGGAACTGCCGGAGGACAACGACCTGACAAACGCCCCGATCTGGAGGACCACCACATGAAAACACGGAGAGCGGAAACGGACCTGACCTGGAACGGCGCGGCCGTCACCAGCAAAATGGTGGGCTACAAGGCCACCGTGACATATACCGACGCGGCCAGTGGAGAGGCGGACAGCCTGGAGATCAACATAAACGACCGGGACCGCCAATGGACCACGGCGTGGTTGCCGAAAACCGGGGACACCCTGACGGCCGCCATAAAGGTGTACGGCTGGGACCGCGAGGGGGACAACCGGACACTGGACTGCGGATTTTTCATACTGGACAACTACAATTTTTCGTGGTGGCCAATGACTGGGACAATTTCGGCCGTGTCCGTGCCGGCGGATAGTGCTTTCCGTGCGACGCAGAGGACAAAGACCTGGGAAAAGGCCACCCTGCAGGCCATAGGAACAGAGATCGCGGCCAGGGCGGGCATTACCCTGGTTTGGGACGTTGAGGGAGAGCCGATCACCGTCGAAAGCGTGGAGCAGTCAGAGCAAACGGACTGTGAATTTTATATGAGCCTTTGCGAGGAATACGGCCTTTCCATGAAAGTGTACGCCCAAAAAATCGTGGTGTACGACCGGGAGCAGTACAAGGAAAAAGAGGTGGCCGGCACCATCCGGGAAAGCGAGATCGAAAGCGGTTCCTGGGAAACGACGCTTGACGGGACCTATACAGGCGGAGAATACACCTACACTGACCCGAACACCGAGGAGGAAATAAAGGTCACGGTGGGGACGGGAACGCGGATCCTGAAACAATCCGGCAAAGCCGACAACAAGGCGGACGCGGAGCGGAAGATCACGGCGGCGGTGGCCAACGCAAACCACGGCGCCACCAAACTGTCCCTAACCATCATGGGACGGCCGGACCTGGTGGCCAGTCAATGTGTCACCGTCGTGGGGATCGGCCGCCTGTCCGGTAAATACTTTATCGACAGTATCACCCACACGGTGGGCGGAGGATACACCATGGATCTGGAACTGTCCCTGGTGGAGGCCATGACAGAGGAAGTGATCAAGGACGCCACGGACCGCCTGGCGGCGGTGGGCGTCATGGCAAGCCCGGAATATTGGGTGCAGCACTACAAGGACGTGGCGAACCTGGACGGCCTGATCCTGAACATGGCCACCAGGATCAAAACAAACCTGGGAGGAAAGAGTATCACGACCGTGGAGGACGCCCTGGACGTGCTGACGCGCACCGGCGTGATCAACTCCCCGGACTATTGGGCCAGCAAGTACACGGCCCTGGCATGGCTGGACGTGCTGCTGATAAGTGCGGCCAATGCCCTGACAGAGTAAGGAGGAGCCAATGAAGGGAGAAATTCGACTGGGGAAAATATCGTCCATCGACTACGACAAGGGAATGGCCCGGGTGGTGTACCACGAAAAGGACGACGACGTGACGCGCCTGATCCCCCTCCTTTCCCATGAGTACAAAATGCCCCCGATAGGGTCCCAGGTCCTTGTGGTCCACCTGTCAAACGGGACGGAGGCTGGCGTGGTCCTGGGCAGACCGTGGAGCGAAAAGAACAAGCCACCGGAGGGAGGGGCCGCCCTGTACCGCAAAGACCTGGGGCAGAACCCTGGGGACGCCATGATCCGGTACGACGGCAGCACCCTGACCATCAAATGCACGGGGGCGATCAACATCGAGGCGGGCGGGGCCATCACCATCAACGGCGCCACCATCGACCTGAACTAAAGGAGGCGGGAGCCATGCCAAACGCGGCAAGACTGACGGACGCGGTGGACGGGACCACCGCCGGGGAACATTCGGGGCACGTGCCCCCGCACTCCCCTGAACCGTTCACCGGGGAGATCTCCGGGGCCTGTTCCGGGGACGTGCGAGTGAACGGCCTGGAGGCCGCCACGGTGGGAAGTGAAACCACCGAGCGGGACGGGTGCTGTGGATCCAGCAAGGGGACGGTGGCGGCCGGCAGCGGAACGGTAAGGATCAACGGAAAAGCGGCGGCCCGAACCGGCGACGCCCTGGCGCCACACAGCGGGAGCGGGAATATCACCGGCGGCAGCGCCACCGTGCGGATCGGAGGGTAAACAATGGCCATTGGAACACTGGGAAGAAAGATCGTTTTTACGGTGAGCGACGACCAGGTTTTCACTTTTTCGGAAATGACCAGGGAGATCACAAGCCGGTGGACCAACCACGAACCCCAGAGCGTAAAACCAAAGCCGGAGTTTTTGGGCGCCGGCCTGCAGACGGCCAGCCTGACGATCACCCTTTCCGCCACACTGGGGATACGGCCCAGGGACGTGCTGGAGGCCATCGAGAACATGGTGGAGAGCGGAACGGCGGAAACCCTTGTGATCGGAAACAGGCCGGTGGGAAAAAACCCGTTCAGGCTGACCGGATCGAGCGAAACCTGGGCCGTGGTATATAACCGGGGCGAACTTGCCAGGGCCTCCATGACCATCAATCTGGAGGAGTACACATGAACGAAACCGGCGTTTACGACTTCAAACTGGAATACACCTTCGCCGGTGACTATATGGCAGAACTGGACCGGCAACTGGCCCTACTCCTGTCCACGCGGGAGGGCACCATGCCCCTGGATCGGGAGTTCGGTCTGAATATGGACTTTGTGGATATGCCGCCGGAGGTGGCGAAAAGCCTATACACGGCGGAGGTCACGGAGAAGGTGGCCAAGTTTATCCCAACGGTGCGGGTCCAGGAAGTCAAATGGAGCAGCGGAGGGCAAGGAAATTTAATTGCAAAGGTGGTGATCACAAGTGCCTGACGAAATGAACGCGATCAAGAGCCTGCCGGACATTTCTTTTATTGACAACAAGACCATTGACCAGGTGCGGCAGGAAATGGTGGCAGACTATGAAAGTTTTATATCCGAGGCCACGGGCCAGACGGTGAGCCTGGAGCGGTCCAGCGTACACCGCATGGAACTGTACGCGGCGGCGGCGCAGATCTACCAGGCCATGCAGTACATTGACCGGCAGGGAAAGCAAAGTATCCTGAAATATTCCTATTCGGATTTTCTGGACAACCTGGCTATTTTTAAGGGCGTGACCAGGAACCCGGCCACACCGGCCACCACCACCCTGCGCTTTACTCTTTCGGCGGAGCGGGACACGGCCACCGGGATCCCCCAGGGGACCCGTGTTTCCACGGCCGGTTCCATATACTTTTCCACTGACGTGTACGCAGAGATCCCGGCGGGGTCCACCACTGTGGAGGTGCCCGCCACCTGCACGGTGGCAGGAACGGACGGAAACGGGTTCGCGGCCGGAGAACTGGCCACCATCGTGGACCCGATCCCCTACGTGGCCAGCGTGACCAACACGACGGCCACCGAGGGAGGCGCGGAGATCGAGAGCGACGACGACCTGGCGGAGCGGGTTTTCCTGGCCCCTGGCGCCTATTCTACGGCAGGGCCGGAGGACGGATACCTGTACCACGCCAAAGCGTACAGCGCCGCCATAGGCGACGTGGTGGCCACCAGCGACCAGGCGGCGGGGACCGTGGACATTGTTTTTATCATGGCAGACGGCAGCACACCGGGGGAGGAAATGATCGAGGGCCTGGAGGGATACCTGCAGGGAAAGACGATCCGGCCAATGACGGACCTGGTACGGGTGGCCGCGCCGCAAGAGGTCCAGTACACCATCAACCTGACCTATTACATCAACCGGAGCGACAGCGCCAAGGCCGTGACCATCCAGGCGGAGGTGGCCAAGGCCGTGGAAAACTACAAAACATGGCAACGGGCCATCGGGAGGGATATTAACCCGTCCCAACTGGTGCGGATGGTCATGGACGCGGGGGCAAAGCGCGTGACGGTGACGGCACCGGAATATACCGCCGTGGACGCCACAAAGGTGTCCGCACTCCAGGGGGACGCCGTGATCAATTACGGAGGGCTGGAGGATGATTAAACTTTCCGGGAGCCGGTTCACGCAGATTATGCCGGATAACATGGCCAGCCAGATGGAAACACAGGCGTTTGCCTATGCGGTGGGGCGGCAGATTGAAAAACTGTGCGCCTACTCCGACGCGGCCAGAACCTACGCGGCCATAGCAACTATGCCGGAGTGGCTGCTGGACTACATGGCCGTGGAACTTCGCACCCCGTCTTACGATGAAAACTATTCAATAAAGACAAAACGGACGCTGATCCAGGGGTCCCTACTGTTTTACACGCAAATGGGGACGCCGGCGGCCGTAAATAGGATAATTGAAACGATCTTTGAAACTGGGTACATAGAGGAGTGGTACGAATACGACGGGGAGCCGCACCACTTCCGGGCATACGTGGGCGACGGCGGAGAGGTGGAGCCGGGAGAACTGGAGGAGTTCCGGCGGGTCCTCTCCTCCGTCAAGCGCCTTTCGTCGTGGCTGGATGATATTATCACGATCACAACTATGGAACCGGATATGGTGACATTCACGGGAACCATGGGAAAAGGATACACGTCAACGCCGCTGCCGACGCTCCAGACGGACTACAACCTGGACGCCGCCATGTATGCGGGCGGGGCGTTTGGGACTATTACACAAACCGCCATACCGGCGGCGGGATAAACAGGAGGTAAGCCAGTGTTTTATGGATTTGTTATCACGGAGAGCGGAAACGCCCTCCTGGCCAGCATGGTGGCAGGGCAAACCCTGACCATCACAAAGGCCGTTGTAGGTGAAGGGACCGCAGACAACCCGGACACAGCCAGAAAATTGACGAACCTGATCACGCCGGGTCCTACGGCGACCAGCACAAAACCGACGGTGGACGGGAACAGCGTAAACATGATCGTGGAGTACCGCAGCGACCTGAACGGCGGCCTGCAGGAAGGGTTCTGGATCGGTGAATTTGGCATTTTCGGCAAGGTTGAGGACGGAGAGGAAACCATGATCGGGTATGGTTCCCTGGGCGACGCCAAGCAGTACGTGAGCGCCTACGTAGAGGGAACCGCGCCGGACGTGCGCCGGTATCCGGTGTCCATCACAGTGACGACCGGGACCCAGGTTGACGCGGCATATCCGGCAGAGGCGTGGATGACTGCGGACGACGTGGCGGCCTACTTTGACGGAACATTAAAGCCGGAACTGGAGAAGTCCCTGGGCGGACTGATCGAGGAACACGACGAGGATCCGAACGCCCACGGCGGCGCCCTGGCCGGAAAACAGGACCAGATCGAGGTGGAGGGACTGCTGAAAGGGAAAAAGACCACGACCGAGGAGGGCGACCAGTACAGCGTGGAAAAAGCCACCCCGGGCACGGACTACCAGGCGCCCACAAACACCCTGACGCAGGCCGAAAGCATGACCACAAAGGACCTGATCCCGTTCTACGACGTAGCGACCGGGCAGCACAAGCGGGCCACCCTGCAATACCTGAAAGAGGCCATCGGGGTGCAAAGCCCGGCCATCAAGGTGACAACCTGCGCGGGCGCGGCCGTGACCTGTTCGGACGGGGCCACAACACTGGAGGGGACCGGATCGACGGAGTTTGAACTGCCAAACGTGGGACGATGGACTGTGACCGCAACCCTGGACGGTGAAAACGTGTCCGAGGTGGTACAGGTGGGCGGTGCCCTGCTGTATGAGGTGGACCTGATGATCACCAGCGGCGTGGCCGTGACAAAGCAGCCGAACAAAACCACATATTTCATCGGGGAGAATTTCGACCCGTCGGGCATGGTGGTGACGGCGACCTTTGCGGACGATACCACCGCAGACGTGACGGAGGATTGCACATTTTCCCCTGAAACCATGGCGCAGGGAACCAAGTCTGTGACTGTTACATACAAACGGGCCGGTATCACAAAGACTGCCACCGTGGCGGTGGCTGTGCGGGTCCTGGACCATATCGCGGTGACTACGCCGCCCAGCAAGACAGCGTACAAGTACGGCGAAACCTTCAACAAGGCGGGCATGGTGGTGACGGCGTACTATACCGACGAAACCAGCAGGACCGTGACCGGGTACACCTACTCCCCCACCGGCGCCCTGAACATGAGCAGCACCACGATCACGGTTTCCTATTCGGAGGGCGGCGTCACCAAGACGACCACCCAGGCCATCACTGTGGCCAAGGTGCTGTCCAGCATTGAGATCACAACGCCGCCCAGCAGAACCGCCTATTTTTCCGGCGAAACCTTCGACAAGGCGGGCATGGTGGTGACGGCGCACTATAACGACGGGAGCAGCGCGACCGTGACCGGGTACACCTACTCCCCCACCGGCGCACTTTCGCAGGGAAATACCACGATCACGGTTTCCTATTCGGAGGGCGGCGTAACCAAGACGGCCACCCAGGCCATCACTGTGACCGTGATTTCCAACACGCTGAACAGCAATTCGTGGGCCACCATCAAGGCGGTTTCAGACGCCGGGCAGGGGGCCAACTACTGGGACGTGGGCGACACCAAGACCATCACCATCAACGGGACCGTGGGCGCCACTTCGTTCTCCAACCTGTCAATCAACGTCTTTATTTTGGGGTTCAACCACAACGCCAGCCGGGAGGGTTCCAACCGGATCCACTTCAAGATCGGAAAGATCGGCAGCACCCAGGTGGGCCTTTGTGACAGCCAATACAGCAACAGCACTTCAACGTCTGGCGCGTTCACGATGAACACCAGCAACACCAACAGCGGCGGGTGGGCAAACTGCCACATGAGAAAGACGGTGCTGGGTTCCGACGCCACCCCCACCAGCCCGAGGGCAAACACCCTGCTGGCGGCCCTGCCGTCGGACCTTCGGGCCGTTATGAAACCGATCACCAAGTACAGCGACAACACCGGCGGCGGAAACAATACGGCCAGTTACGTGACCAGCACAACGGACTACCTGCCCCTGCTTTCGGAGTTCGAGTACCACGGCGCCCGGACCTATGCCAACAGCGCGGAGCAGAACTACCAGCAGCAGTATGAGTATTACCGAGCGGGCAACAGCAAGGTGCATTACAAGCACAACGCCACCGGCACGGCGGCCTTTGCGTGGTGCCGGTCCGTCTCTGCGACGGACTCCATCTATTTCTGCCGTGTCAACTCCAACGGCAGCGCCTACGACACCGACGCGTACTATTCCTGGGCCGTGGCCCCCGGCTTTGCCGCCTAATCCGGCGGAGCAATCGGAGAAAATCCCGCCCACGGAAGTGGGCGGGATCCGACCGAGATAGAACCGAAAGGAGGGGCGGCCGTGTCCGTACTGAAAAGCAAGAGATCAACCAGCAAGGCGGAATATGTGAACCTGGCCAATGAGATCTACGTGGAAACCGTGGCGTTTCTGACCAGGCTTTCCGCCAGGTACGCCCGCCTGCTGGCGGAGCCGGTGGCCGCGCTGGCTGGTGAGGTGATCGACCAGACAGAAAAGGCGAACAGCATTTTTCCAAAAGGAGAGCCAAACATGGGACTGCGGAAAGGCCACCTGCTGGAGGCCAGGGCCGCGCTCATGGCCCTGGACGTGCGCCTGGGGCATTGTTATACCATCCTGGCATTGAACCAGCAGGGGTGCTTTACAAAGCCGGACGGGAAAAGCATACCGGCGGCGGAGGCCACCAAAAAACTGGACGACATGGCGCAAAGCCTGGGAGAAAAGATCGACAGGGAAAACGAACTGATCCGGGCTGTTCTGGAGAGCGACCGGAAAAGAAAATAAATCACTGGCCATTGGGTGTATCTCTGAAAACGTGCCGAGTGGCAGGGCGGCGGACCCTTTGACGGCGGCCAATGCGTGGTGCCGGTCCGTCAATGCGACGAACTCCAACAATTTCTGCCTTGTCAACACCAACGGCAGCGCCAACAACAACAACGCGAACAATTCCTGGGCCGTGGCCCCCGGATTTCACAACCTCCGCAAGGGGGAGCGGGTCAAATGCAGTAGGAAACGAACCGGACCCATTGTGAAAGGAGAGATACTTCCCGGGCAAAACCCGAAACCGCACTTTGTGGCCCTTGCACGGACGCTGCTTGCATGGCGGGTCTATTGTGCTAACCCCGTTTCATGTGCCGGGGCTACGCGGTTTAGCCGCACACCTACACCAAAACCGCACGGAGGCGCGAATAAAATATATGACCAGTGAGGAGCGCCGCGAGGCGCGATACCATAGGAGAAAAGCCGCCCGCGAGGTGCGGCGACGGATCCGAAACGACGCCCTGGGCGGGATCTCCGAGGCGTTCAGTTTTCGGAAAATGTTCAAATGGGGAAAGAAGTGCTGCAACAATGTGAGGTGGAAACAGTCCACGCAGAACTTTGAGAGGCACCTATTTTCCGGGACAGCCCGCCGGCGGCGGGAAGTCATTTCCGGGACATGGCGACCGAAACCGGGCGCCCACTTCCTCCTCCGGGAGCGCGGGAAGATCCGGCCGATAGACGCCCCGCACATCAACGACAGACAGATCCACAAAACCCTGACAAAGGAAGTGCTGGAGCCGCTATACACCCCGGGGATGATATACCGAAACGGAGCCAGCCAACGAGGAAAGGGGCTGCACTTCCACCATGAGGAACTGAAAAAGATCCTTCGGAACCATTACCGGAAACATGGCCAGGAGGGGTACGTGGTCCTTATGGACCTAAAGCAGTTCTTTCCGTCCGCGCCCCATGCGGAGATCTACGAACGCCACCGGCGCCTGATCCTGGACAATGAGATCCGGGCGGTGGCGGACATGGTGGTGGCCTCCGTACCTGGAGGCACAGGTATGCCCCTGGGTGTGGAGCCGTCGCAAATGGAAATGGTGTCCCTGCCGTCCTCCGTGGACAACTGGACGGCCTGCCAACTGCGGGCAGAGGCACCGGCACACTATATGGACGATTACCACATGATCGCGGAAACGAAAGAACAAGCGGAGGCGTTCCGGGACGCGGTAACGGAGAAAATGGAGGCCATGGGGCTGACGGTGAGCCGCAGAAAAACCAAGATCGTGCCGCTGTCAAAACCGTTCCGGTTCTGCAAGGTGAAATTCCACCTGACACCAACCGGGAAGGTTATCACACACGGGAACCGGGACGGGATGAAACGGGCGCGGCGGAAACTGCGGGCGTTCAGGAAAAAGGCGGACGCCGGGGAAATGACCGTCAACCAGGTGCGGGAATGGCTGACAAGCCAGATCGCCTATTTTGAGAACTACAACGACCACGGCCGGGTCCTAAAACTGAACCGGCTATTTCATGCAATTTATGGAGGTGCAGACCATGTTTAAGATCATCAAGGACGGGACAAGCCTGGGCATGACCGAGGCGCCCACCTATGTGAGGCAGGCGGGAAACGGGTGCTTTGTCCTGTGCCAAGAGGAAGAGGCGACGGGGATCACATACGGCGGGGCCGTGTACCACCTCCTGGGCCGGGAGGCCATCGAGGGGGCGGAGAGCGTGATCCTGGAGGAAACGGACGCGGGGGCGGCCATTACCGAGGCCAAGGACATGGCAACGGAAAACGTGAAAATGGCCGGTCAAATGCAGGTGGCCACGCGGCTATATGTGCAGACGGCCACGGACGTGCCGGACGAAACCGCCCTGGAAATGCCGGATCTGTTCAAGACCTGGGAGGAAGTCCTGGCGGCGGGAAAAACGGTGGCGGAAAATTCCATCATCAACGACGGCGGAACCCTGTACCGCGTCGTGGCGTCTGGAGGTGTGACGCCCCAGGAACACCAGCCGCCCCATGGTGAGGGTATGCTGGCGGTGTATAGGCCGATTGACGCCACACACGCGGGGACCCTGGAGGACCCGATCCCGTGGGTGTATGGAATGGACTGCACCGAGGGGCTGTACTACTCCTATAATGCGGCCGTCTATCTGTGTAAATCCACCATGACGCCGTGCGTGTGGGCACCCGGAACGGATGGCCTGTGGCAGTGGGAAAAGGTGGGGTAAGCCATGGAAAAGATCCGGTACATCGTTAAAAAGCGAATGAGAGAGAAAGGGATCTCCGGCTATGTCAATCTCCCCTATGGCACGGAGGTGGAGGCCGTGGACGGCCTGATCATCCACCAGGGCGCTGCCGTGTGCGCCGTGACAGGCCGAAACGCCCACCTGTATTTCGCCAGGGACGACGACGGCCAGGGACGGGAGCGGGGCGCCCTGACGCTGGCCATAACCTCCAGACTGGAGAAACGGGACAAAGGCCATCAAGACCGCTGGGATCTGGTGTGGGAGGACGCCACCTGTCAAAAGTACAGACGGGCGGACCATGAAGATCATTTCTTGTGGAACCATGAATTTTTCGAGGCGCCGGTGGAGGACCTGCGGCATATCGCGGGCCTGATCGGTGCGAGGGGGTGACACCAATGGACTACACAAAGGTGATCGCGGATCTGTGCGCCGTCATTGACCGCATGAACGTGATCATTCAAGCACAAGCCATGGAACTGGCGCAGCATGGAGCGGTAGCCCATGAGGAGGAGATCGCGGCCGTCCGACAGCAGTACGCCGTGGCCATCGGTGAGGGGGTGGGACCTTGAACCAGGAAGAAATGGCAGTGAAACTGGCGGAGGTTGAACAGCGGAGCAAATCGAACACCCACCGGATCAACGAACTGGCGGAGGAAATCGACGCCGTGAACCGGCTGGCCACCGCTGTGGAGGTCATGGCAACGGAGCAGAAACACCAGACAGAGGCCATGTCGAACATTAAGCAGAGCGTGACGGATCTGGATAAGAAGGTGGACGCGATAGAGAGAAAACCGGGAAAGCGGTGGGACGGTATCGTGGACAAATTCATAGGCGGACTGGTGGGCGCCCTGGCGGCGGCCGCGTTCGCCGGGATCGTCTACCTGCTGACGGTGGTGGCGTGATGAAAACGGTATTTATTGCGGCGGGCGCCATGATAGGCGGGGCCGCGCTTGCCTTTACATTGTGCTGGGTGGCCGCCAGAATGACGGGAGGAAACCGGACGGAGGCTGCACGACTGGCAAAGGCCGCAGAAAAGAAAATGGGGACCATGGACAAGGTGCTGGTGCTGGAGGCCATCCTGCTGATCTCATACACTGTGGCGGATCTGATAGTGTTTTGGCATACGGGAGCGGAACCGTACACCCTGACGGGGTGCGTGTTCGCCGTGTGCGGCCTGGAAAACGGCGTCATGGGATGGATCAAGACCAACAAGGACAAGGCGGCGGAGGCCGCCAGAGCGAGCGGGAGCGGCCGCAGGGCCGACCCGGTAGAGCCGCCCACGGAGCGGGAAGAACCGCCGGACGTGGGAATTTAACAAGGAGTGTTTACAAATGACAGAACAGCAACTGCGACAGAAAATCGTGGACACCGCCGTGGCATGGCTGGGGTGCAAGGAGAGCGACGGGAGCCACAAAAAGATCATTGACGTTTACAATTCCCACAAGCCCCTGGCCCGGGGATATGCGGTGAAGTACACGGACGCCTGGTGCAGCACCTATGCCAGCGCCGTGGCCATCAAAGCGGGAATGACCGACATTATTCCCACGGAGTGCGGGTGCGAAAAGCACATTGAACTATTCAAAAAACTGGGGGCCTGGCAGGAAAATGACGCCTACACGCCGAAACCTGCAGACTATATTTTTTATAACTGGTACGACGGCGCGAACTACGCAACCACCGACCTGACGGCCTCCGCCGACCATGTGGGTATCGTCACGGCGGTGTCCGGCAGCACCTTTACCGTGATCGAGGGGAACAAGAGCAACGCCGTGGGATACCGGACCATGAAGATCAACGGGAAGTATATTCGCGGTTTTGGCACCCCGGACTATGCAGGCAAAGCAACCGAAACCGGCGGAACCACAAACGGATCCGCCGGAGGAGCGACCATCCACACGGTGAAGTCCGGCGACACCCTTTCCAAAATTGCCAGTACATACGGAACAACCGTGGACGCCCTGGTGGAGATCAACGCCATCAAGGACAAGAACCTGATCCGGGTGGGCCAGGTAATTATGCTCCAGGACACGCCGCAGGCGGCGGCCGACAAACTGGAGGCCCTGGGCGTGATCAACTCCCCGGACTACTGGGCCAACGCGGCGGCGGCGGGAAAAGTGAAATACCTGGACCTGCTGCTGAAAGCGGCCGCGCAGGCAATCACAAAAGCAGGACCGCGCACCAACACACCGGAGGAGGGCGTGGACGCCCTGGCGGCCGCCGGCGTGATCAACTCCCCGGACTACTGGCGGAGCATTTACGACACATTCCCCTCCCTGGACCTGCTGCTGCAGGCGCTGGGCGGGGCTGTGAAATAATCAGAGGAGGACATAAAAGTGGAAAACATTATGCAGTACATCCCCATGGCGGTATCCGCCATTCTGCTGGCGGCGCTGATCCTGACCGTGATCACCAACATCATCACCCAGGTGCTGAAAAAAATCACATGGGACAAGATCCCCACCAATATCCTGGCCGTGGTGGTATCCATGGCCGTGACCCTGGTGGCGTTCTTTGCGGTGTGCCAGATCATGGGCTGGGCCGTCACCTGGTACATGGTGGCCGGCGCGGTGGCCCTGGGCCTGTTCGTGGCATACGCGGCCATGTTCGGGTTTGATAAACTGCGGGAGGCCCTGGAGCAGATCACCAACTGGAACAAAAGCGAAACAGAGTAAAGAGAACCCCCGGCACCATTCAGGCGCCGGGGGTTCGTTGCAATCATGCGATTGCCTCCAGTTCCATATCTTCAATTTCGGCCCAGGTAAACCCAAGGCGGTGCATATCGTCCCCAACATTGGAAAGAACCACGCTGGCCTCCATGGTAAGGTCTGCATAACACCGGGCGGCAAACATCTTAAAGACCTCCACGGCCCGTTCCATGGTGAACACCCGGATATTGCCAACCATGGCCCCATACTTCCCATTTTGCTTAATCAACATGATTTTTACCACCCTTCAAAATTCTACGGAACAACCGACGGAGCGGGACGAACACCGCAACAAATATCACAAGAGAAATTAGAAATTTCATCGTCTGCCCTCCTATTGACAAGACTGGATGATTTGTTTTATATTTGGGGTGCGGGGTTATGCCCCGCACCCCGGGCCTTTACCAGTCCAGCAATTTGAGGATTGCCGCTGTAATCAGGCCGGACACCGTGCCCGCCAGAATGTCAGCCGCTAACTGTTTCATTCTTTCGGGCCGCGCCGTAGGCTTTCGCCTGCGGCGTTTTTTCTTGCTCATTTTAACCACCCCCAATCCTCTTGAACTGATTAAATTATACATCTAACAGGAGATAAAAACAAGGCACAGAATAAACAAATCTAACGTGAGATATTTATATAAATCTAACAGTAGATAAAAATAAAAAACCATGGTATTATGAGGGTGAGGTGATAAGTATGGGCAGACCGAAAAAAGAGGGCGGAATAAGCGCCACAGATTATAAGCGGGCTTTCAACGAAAAGAACTATGATCGCCTTTCCCCGTATGTAAAGCGCGGGAAAAAAGATCGGTACAAAGCAGCGGCCACCGCTGCAGGGTACAGCCTTAACGAGTTCATGGAAATGGCCATGGACCGCATGGCGGACGAAATCCTGGGGAAAGAGTAACGGCACCACACGCGCCGGTGTAGGGGCCGCCCGAGGGCGCCCCGCTGGAATAATCAATTTTCTTTGTTCTGACTATTACCACGGTTTTTGTGCGAACCCGTGATAAAGTTAAGAAAAAGTCCGATTATTCCCACACGGAGGCGCGGCGGTGAAGAAATTTCTATATCACGGGAAAAAGAATATATGCGGGGACCGCATACGTATGGCGAGGCTGGGGAAACGGCTGTCACAAACAGACCTGGCCCGTCTGCTCCAACTGGAGGGCGTCCCGATGGAGCGGGACGTGATCAGCCGGATGGAAATGGGGGATCGCCTGGTCACAGATTATGAGGTGGTCACAATAGCGGAGGTCCTGGACGTGCCCGTGTTATGGCTTTTAGGGAAAGAATGAGAGCGGCCGGCGTGAAAATCACGCCGGCCGTTTTTCCGCGCAAAGGGGGAAACTATGAACTACAAAGGGTATCACCATCTAAAATGGGAGGACCGCCTGAAAATCGAGGGGGCGCTGAAAACCGGGGGAAAGCCTGCGGAGATCGCGGAAATGCTGGGGGTATGCGTCAAGACAATATACAACGAGATTAAACGGGGCCTATGCCTCCAGCAAAAAGAGGGGTACATATTCCAGGAGGAATACTGCGCGGAAGTGGCGGAGCGGAAATACCAGGAGAATTTGAGAGCAAAAGGGCCGGAGATCAAACTGGGCCGGGATCATGCTTTCGCCAACTTCGTGGAGCGGAAGATCATAGAAGAACACTATTCCCCTGGGGCGGTGCTGGCCTATATCGAGGCGGCCGGCCTGGAGTTTGAAACACACATCTGCGAAACAACCCTTTATTCCTACATCTACCGGGGGGACGTGTTCCTGGAACTGACGGAGGAACACCTGCTTTATAAAGGGGAGCGGCGGAGGGACTACGAGCAGCGGGAGCGGGCCAAAGAGGCGCCGGGGGATACAATCGAGGACCGGCCGCCAGAGGTCCGGGCGCGTAACACGTTTGGACACTGGGAAATGGACAGCATTATGGGGCCGGTGGGGTCCAAGGCGGCCTTGCTTGTGCTGACCGAACGGCTGACGCGGTGGGGACTGGTGATCCGGGTCCCGGATCATACGGCGGAAAGCGTGGTCCGGGCGCTGAACAGGCTGGAGCGGAAAATGGGAAAGCGGTTCCGGGAAGTGTTCCGCACCATCACGGTGGACAATGGCAGCGAATTTATGGACTGCGCTGGCCTCCAGAGATCGTACAGGCTGAAAGGGCCACGGACAAAAATTTACTACTGCCACCCGTATTCCCCGCAAGAGCGCGGGAGCAACGAGAACATGAACCGGATCCTGCGGCGCTGGTTCCCAAAGGGAACAAACTTCGATCAGGTGACGGAGGCGGAGGTGAAACGGGCAGCGGAGTGGATGAACAACTATCCGCGCAGGATCCTGGGATGGAGATCCGCCGGGGCCGTTTTCGAGGAGTACGTGGCCGCCTGAAAATCTGAACAGCGGGAGCGGGACGACCGGGGCCGGGTTTCGGCCGCCGGTGGTTTTCTGCGCCCTGTGACAGACGGAAACGGAAGAAGAAAGGCCGCTCCACTACGTTGGAGCGGCCCAAGTATATCATGCGTTAAATGTTTTTCTGGATATTTTGTAATTTATCCTTGACTTTTTCAGGCGGCACGACTTCTGAGCGCCGCCCTTGACGGCGGGGGCGTTCCATGGTATCATTTCCCTGTCCCTGGGAAGAAGCTCTGACCGGCGGACCGGACAATTTGGTTTCTGTCGCTCTGACCGGCACGGGCCAGCCCCGGCCGCAAGACGGGGAAGCGCCCGGCGGTGCCGGGCGGACGGCGCATGTCAAAATCCCCCTCTGCCAGCGCGGCGGAGGGGTTTACTTTTTGGAAAAAGGAGGAATCCTCTGTGGAGACCCGTGTGGCCGTGCTGGCGATCATCGTCCGGGACACGGCCTCTGTCCCGGCGCTGAACGAGCTGCTGCACCAGTACGCCCCCTATATCATCGGGCGGATGGGGGTGCCCTACCACGCCCGGGGCGTGAACATCATCAGCGTGGCGGTGGACGCACCGGCGGACGCCATCTCCGCCCTGTCCGGCAAGATCGGCCGGCTGGCGGGGATCACGGCCAAGACCGTTTACGCGCCGGAGGATGCGCTGCAACAAGGAAAGTGAGGAAACAGAAGATGAAACAGTGGATGAAGAAGAGTCTGGCGGCCTGCCTGGCCCTGGTTATGTGCCTGACCCTGGCCGCCTGTGGCGGGAAGGAGGGCGAGACGCCCGCGGAGGAGTCCGTCAACGTCCGGGTGGCGGCCCTGAAGGGACCCACCGCCATGGGCATGGTGAAGCTGATGAGCGATTATGCTCCTGTGGAGGAAGCGTTGGAGGATAAGGAGAATGTGGTGACCGCTGGCGGCGGAAACACCTATGAGTTCACCCTGGCCGCCTCCGCCGACGAGGTGTCCCCCAAGCTGATGCAGGGGGAGCTGGACATCGCCTGCGTGCCGGCCAACCTGGCCTCCGTGCTGTATAACCGGACGGACGGCGGCATCGTCACCCTGGCGGTGAATACCCTGGGCGTGCTGTATATTGTGGAGAATGGCAATTCCGTCCAGTCCATGGCGGATCTGGCGGGCCGGACCATCGTGGCCTCCGGCAAGGGCTCCACGCCGGAGTACGCCCTGCGGTATCTGCTGACGGAGAACGGCATCGACCCGGACACCGGCGTCACCATCGACTGGAAGAGCGAGCACAGCGAATGCGTGGCATCCCTGGCATCCGGCGCGGCTACCATCGCCATGCTGCCCCAGCCTTTCGTCACCGTGGCCCAGACCCAGCTGCCGGACCTGCGGGTGGCCCTGGACCTGACAGAGGAGTGGGACGCCCTGGACAACGGCTCCGCCCTGCTCACCGGCGTGGTGGTGGCCCGGGCAGACTTCGTGAAAGAGCACCCGGCGGCGGTCAGCAACTTCCTGGAGCAGTACAGCGCCAGCGTGGACTGGGTGAACGCCAACACCGCCGAGGCGGCGGAGCTCATCGGCGGCTATGACATCGTGGACGCTACTGTGGCGGAGAAGGCCCTGCCTTACTGCAATATCGTGTGCGTCACCGGCACGGAGATGATGGATATGCTGTCCGGCTATCTGAGCGTGCTGTGGGAGCAGGACGCAGAATCCGTGGGCGGCGGTATGCCCAACGACGACTTCTATTACGGCGCGTAACGGCTGACAAATTTTCCGCGCCCCGGGAACACCCGGGGCGCGGTGGTTTCCAGGAGAAAGGGGGAGGCAGATGAAGCGGCGAACAGGCTCTGTCCGGCTGTGGGCGGCGGCCTTCTGGCTGCTGGTGTGGGAGGGGGCCAGTCTGGCCCTGGCGGCTACCACCGGCGGGCGGATGCTGCTGCTGGCCTCTCCG
>QWCE01000963.1_pt1 | contig 48616 bp, 36 predicted proteins | sample 1972531 | NCBI WGS metagenome assembly QWCE01 (sample SAMN09866716, study PRJNA288562) | Human gut metagenome isolate term4_stool, whole genome shotgun sequencing... | reverse complement strand
ATCGGATCGACTTGATGTATTTTCGGATGTTATGAAAGCATCCTCCAAGTGGGGCAACAGTCCGGTTAAGCTGATGGATGGCATCAAGGCTGAAACGGGTGCTAAAGCAATAAAAGCCTTGGAAACTGGTGGAGACTTTGGAAGAGAATCCAAGAGAGCTGTACAGGAACTGAAAGCAGTTGCAGGGGCAGAAGGAATCCATCTGAAGCCGAGTGTAAGCCGGAAGGTGGATGTGTTTAAGGACAGCTTCGTTAAGACGGAGAAGGCTGTTAGTAATACAATAGATAATCGTTTAGTAAATAATTTGTTATTTAATAATGGAGAACGTATCGCAGCAACGAAACAGATAAGAAATTACAAAAAACAAATGAAGAGTAAAGGAATAAATGTTGTTGTAGATAAAAAAGGCAAGTTGCTTAAAGGAAGAAAGGCAGCTGGATTTGATTATGCTACCGGAACTGTTTACATTAAGAGGAAAGCGGGAGTTATAGACCTGTACCATGAAGGCTTTCATGTAGAACAATATTTGAATATTGGTCAAGAAAATTATGTTAGTCTGGGAACGCTAGCAAGAGAGGAGTATGTTTATCGTAGAATTATAGATAATAGCACTTTGTTCAATGAAATTGAATTACAGGGTGCTACAGATTATATTAATGAATTACGAAGACGATATAGATAACATGCAAAAAATATTAAGATTAAATGAGGTTAATTTTGAGACGAATTTGAAAATTGAGGACATAATTAGGATTGCAGAAGTATATGTTAAAGACCAAGAGGAGCCATATGAAATAGATAAAAAAAATATTTTGTATGATACAAATTCACATGTAATTAATGAAGCTGTATGGTATGTATATATAATTGCTGAAAGAGACAAAGAAAGGTGGTCGGATGGATATATTTCTCTTGCAATTTCTGACAGGGAAGGTCGACTGGTATATGTTCGAAATGACCATGGAGTAGTAATTGAAATGTATTAGTTGCCTAAAAGGGTAGAGGGATGAAAGTATGTAAAACAGAAAATGCGATAATTTAGTAACATATCCTTGGTTATGTGTATACTTTAGAAAATCAATTCCTTGATTAAAAAAGATGCTGTTTCCTGCCTTTTGGTGACGAATGCCAATAGAATACAGGTAACAGTATCTTTTTTCATGAACGAAAGGGAATAGGTATTTATGGCGAATTGCTATGGAAAATGAAAAATGCAGTCTATTTCTTGTACAACAAAAGATATGACGTAGTAACGTTATCGTCTATATCTGAAGGTAGTAGAATAAGTTAATGGACTATGATATAATAGAACTAGATTTTTAACCTAGTTTGAGTGAAGCAAGTGTAAAGAGGTAATGTGAGAGGAGAAAAAATGAAGATGAATCAAATCCTCCCAATAAATAAAGGTGAGAAATATTATTATATCAATAGAGAAGTAAATATTTTAAATATGTATAGGAAGTTGCATTTAGTAAAGATAAAGATAATAGATACGGGAAAGGAAACTATAATTGATGTTAGTGCAATTTCATTGGAACCAATATATGAAAGGACAATATCGATAAATATATTAGGGGGTGAATTATGATGATCTTAGATTTTTATGAAGGAAAATTAGATGGAGATTCATGGGAGGACTTGTGTCAGTCATGTTATCGAATAAAGTATCAGGGAGAACATTATACTGAAATTCCGGCAATGCAAGGTGGTGATGCTGGAATTGAAGGCTTTACTCAAACTGGAATTGTAAATCAATGTTATTGTCCAGAAAAAAATTTTTCTGACAATGAATTGTATGAGCACCAGCGAGATAAGATGTCTAAGGACATAAAGAAATTACTTTCACCAGAGTATAAGAAACGACTGATTGAATTAGGCGTGCCAACAATACGTGAATGGCATTTTGTTACGCCCTATTATAAAGATTCGAGGATATTGCAACATGCGGCTGCAAAAAAGAAAGAGGTTTTAGAACAAAAAGCAACTAATCCACAACAATATGATTATATTGACGATAAGTTTGTTATTGTAATAAAGCAAGCTGAAGATTTCAGATTTGAAATCACAAGGATTATTCGTAGTTCCCTTATAGATACAAAACTAAATATTGCTATAAGGGATGTAAAGACGCCTGATTGGACAAATTGCAATTCGGACAAAGTAAACAATATAAAGAGAAAAGTAGCGGCTGTCATAGGAGATTTTGATGACAAAGAAGATTTTAATGTAATAGTAGATACATATATTGAATCGTATATAAAGGGAATGGAAATAATGAGAATCCTTAGGTTTTCATATGCTGAGATATATGAAGATGTATATGGTTTAGAACAGGCATATAAAAAGCAAGTAAAAGTAAAGACTCGAATGAATACTAAGCAAAGTATGAATAGTACCATTTTTAATGAGATTTTAGAAGATTTTGAAAGACAGTTAAAAGAAACTTGTGGTTATTTTTCAGCAGCATCCATTATCGAATTAAAGACAGATATTATTAGTATGTGGTTAGCTGACTGTTCTATGCAATTTAGAAAGTAGGGACAAGGAATGGAGACATATTTACTTACAGATGAGATTGAGTTTGATGCAAAACCAGATGCAGTACCTTACAACTACAGAATAAGTTATAAGTTGTCTCAAATTTGCCTGATTATTGCAATGTGTTGTTCTGGAAGAAGTGGTTGCTCGTTAGTAAAACTACACATTTTATCATCGGCATTAAATACCAGAGACAATATGGATAGGTTAGAAAAGTATATTAATGAACAGACAGCCTATTTGATTGTTAGATTTGATCCAGCAGTTAATAGAGCGGTTAATTATGCGTTAGTTGATGAACTTATTCTACATCTGAAGAATGGGACATTAAGACTGACAGATAAGGGAAAAGCATTGGTAAAAGAAATAAGAGAAGACAATGAATTGATGGTTATAGAAAAAGAATTTCTTTCGAAAGTCGGAAAAAAATTAACGGCTGAGAAAATAGATTCTTTAATGTCTACTTGGAGGTATAGAAATGTTGAAGATTAATAGATTACGCGTGGAGATTGAAACAGAGAATGGAATATATGGGGTGGACGAAGAATTTGCGGAAGGGTTAAATGTTTTGGCAAGTCAAAATAATACCTGTGGAAAAAGTTCAATATTAGAAGCCATTTATTATTGTCTTGGATTTGAAGAAATAATTGGAGGAAGGGGCGAGAAAGTATTAACATCTGTATATAAAACATTTATTGAAGATGGAGAACAAAAATATAGTGTATTAGAAGCAAAGTTGTTCCTAGAAATTTCCAATGGCGAAGAAATAGTCAGTCTGTTTAGAACCTCAAAAATGGCAAATAGAGATTGTAAATTAATAACTGTTTTTTATTCCAAGTTATGTGATATTCAGAGTAAGAAGACTTTAGCAGAGGATATGTATGTTCACTTGCCCAATGCGGCGGTAAATCAAAAAGGTTTTCACCATTTCTTGGAAAAGTTTATGCATATTGATTTACCATTAGTTCCAACATCTGATGGCACACAGAGGAAACTGTATTTGCAGTTGGTGTTTTCATGTATGTTTATTGAACAGAAGCATGGCTGGGGGGATATCTTTTCTGGGATGCCTATTTTAGGTATTAAGGATGCAAAAAAGCGGGTAATAGAGTACGTGCTTAATTTGGATACTTTGAGTAATGAAAAAAAGAAGGAAAGTTTGAGATTTGAAGAGGGCAGGATAAAAAATGAGTGGGAAATGCATATAAGGGAATTGTATAATGCTGTTAACAGAGAAAATTGTTCAATAATTGGGTTGCCGTTGAAACCGTGTATTATAACTAAAATTAATTTGACAGGGGTGCATGTTTTAAATGGTGAAGTAGAAATTACAGATTATCTACAAACTCTTAAGAACGAATATTCTGAGTTGAAAAATATAAAACCAAAAGTGATTGACAATTTCGAAGAACTACAGAATGAGCTTGATGCCATAGAAAAAGATATTGAAGAATTTGAACATGAATTAGAATGGTTACGGAAACGAGTTCTTCAAGAAAAAACATCAATACAGGTTTTAAATGACAATATAGAATTGATAGAAAATGATTTAAGAAATAATAAGGATGCTGCTCGTTTACGAGAATTAGGATCTAAATTGAATTGCATGACGTCGAAAAATGTGTGCCCAGTATGTCAGCAAGCAATAGCAGATTCATTGATGCTTACAGTTGAAGATATGCAAATTATGAGTATTGATGAAAATATTCGTCATCTTGAAGCTCAAAAGATAATGTTGAATTATGCATTAGAAAGTCATAAACAAAGCAGAGATGAGATGGATAGAAATATTCAAGAACTAATGGGAAGAATTTTTTCGCTTCGTCGTTTGGCAAAAATTATTCGTAGTGATTTATATTCAGTAGATGATAATATGTCAGAAGCGGTTGTTTATAAAAAAATAAGCATTGAAGGTAAAATTGAAAAAATAGAGAGCTTGATTCATTTTGTGGAGGAAAAGAAACAAAGAATTTTAGAATTATCTGGAGCTTGGAAAGAATACTTAGCAAGTAAAGAGAAAGTGCCTGATAAAAAGTTTACTGAAATGGATATCAAGAAGTTAAGATTACTAAAAAATTACTTTGTAGAAAATCTCAAAAATTACGGATATAAGAGTGTTGCTAGTATGGATGATATAAGTATATCGGAGGAAACGTATCTACCGGTTATAGAAGAATTTGATATGAAATTTGATTCTTCGGCAAGTGATAATATACGAGGTATTTGGGCATATACGGTAGCACTATTGCAAACATCCATAGAATGTGGAGGAAATCATCCTAATGTGTTGATATTTGATGAGCCTAACCAACATAGTATTGTTCCAGAAGATATGGATATGTTTTTTGATAGCATCTTGACAATGAATAAAGGATGTCAAACAATTGTAGGAATAACAGTTAAGGATAGAGATACAAAGTCTATGCTTGAGAATTTAAAAAAGGACTCGTATAAATTAATTTTAGTAAACAATAAAGCATTTCAAAAAATTATATAAGCGATATATAGCCACTATTTGGAAATGTTATTGCAAAAGAAGTTGATTTGAAGGGAACTTTTGGAGAAAATTTGTAATGATTAGGGTGATTGGATATAATCATCATTTCTTTGAATAATATATCGTTGTGGATGGGTTGCAAAACAGAATAAAGAAAATGTACTGGCAATAGATATTTAAAGAAATTTTTTTGACTATATTGTTAAAAATGCAGTATTATCCTAAACGTAGAATGAGTCGAGATGTATGAAATCAACTTGTTGCAAAGCCAGATATAAGATGTCAATGGAATTCAGAAAGGGAAATATTTGGCAACTCTCTGGATTGTACATATTGAAGATTTAAAAATTAGAAACAAAGGGGAATTGATATTAATGCGTTTATATCTCCATAAAAATTTATATTGCTAATTGACAAGATGGTAAATGTTATGGAGAGTTCATATAGTTGGATACCGTGAACTGTTATAAGAACAGACCTATAGCTACAACGTATTTGGCGAAGTGATCGAAAGGCAGGTAACAGATCCGATGGATACTTCCCGTCTGGAAGTGGTTCAGATGGAATATAATGCGGCAAACCGCCTGACGAAGTATAACGGACAGGAAGTACAGTATGACGCCAAGGGAAATATGGTATACGGGCCGGTAGACGGAACAATGCAGCACCTGACATATGACTGCCGGAACCGTCTGGTAGAAGCAGGTGGTATCTCCTACGAGTATGATGCCGAGAATACAAGAACAGCATCCATATGTGGAAAGAAACGTACCGAATATGTGACAGACACCAGTGGAAGTCTGAGAAGACTTCTGCTGGCATATGAAGCGGACGGAACGACAACAAGTTATGCATACGGAGCTGAAGGACTTACAGCACAGTATAACAGCGGAACAGAGCAGAATCTGTTGTATCATTATGACAACATTGGTTCTACCACGCTGCTTACCAATCTTACAGGAACGATCATAGAACGGTTTGCATATGGCACCTATGGCGAATTACTACAGAAAGCGAAAAATGCAGTCCGGTTCTTATACAATGGAAGTTGCGGTGTAGTAACGGATGAAAACGGTCTTTACTATATGCGTGCAAGGTATTATAATCCAGATATCAACAAAGACACCTTAACGGGTGTCTTTGTTAGTTCTCTTACTTTATTATATTATTTCCCTACATAGTAGGTTCGATATATCTTATTATAATCTTTATCCATTCCGAAGAATGAGATCTTTTGCTTTTTCTTGAGGTTTTTCTTTAATGTAACAGAATGTGATTTCTTCACTTTTTTAATCTTGTATGTCTGACCTCGCGTTTTCATAGTTCCCTTCTTGATCGTAGGAGCGGAGAAGGTAAGAGGTTTGGTCTTGACCTTGTATTTTGTAACTGTGAATTTGACATATTTGTTAGCAGCATCATTGCCATCATATTGTATGCTGTAGATAGGATTATTCCGTAGTGTATTTTTCTTGACGGCAATCTTAGAAGACTGTCTTATCCAGATACCATAGGAATATCCGTCTACCGTATTCTTATTGATTTTGATATTCTTAGCGCCCATAATAAAGATTCCGGTTACGCATTTACTTTGGGAGGTAGAAGAATTTCGGGTAATGGTATTGTTACGGATCTTAATATTCTCATAAGGAACACCGGATAATGCATGGTGTGAACCGATTCCCCGTGGATAGTCTTCAATCGTACAATATTCAATGGTTATATTGCGGCAGGTTGTCTTATCAAGCGTGAATCCGGGGGTCCATTTGGTACTGCCGCTTTTATAGCAGATATCTAACTGGATGGCTTCACTTGTGTATGAATTCTTGCCGAAGCGGAAACCACTGAAATCACAATTGCTGATCAGGCCATTCTGTACACCGGCAAACTCCAATGCATGGGAACCATGGCAGTTCTTAATTGTTGTATTTGTAATCTTAACATTGTCTGCATGACCGATATAGATAAGGTTCGTGGATTTGGTGGAACTATAGATGTTACCGCCATTCCAGGTTCCTCCTGTGACAGTAATGTTCTGTGACAACTTATATCCCTTATATCCGGTAGATTTGTGCTTGGCATCGCTATTTTTTAACATATTGTTAGATAAGCTGCTGTCGGAACGGTAAATAGTAGCATTTGCGTCTAAGTTCAGAGAAGTATTAGACTGTATGTATAATACATCACTGATGTAATAGGTTCCGGCTGGAACGGTAATAACGATGTTGACGCCATCCCGTGCCTGGTCTAACGCTTTCTGTAACGCATGTGTGTCATCTTCATTGTCAGTACCAAAGGCACCAAAATCATTGACGTTGTAGTAATAGGTATTGCCGATGACACTATAAGCTCTGTCGACTTCCACTAAGCCTTTGATTGCTGCAAGAAGTGCCTCTTTGGCTGTCCGGATCTGGTCTCTGGTTGCATCACCGTCATCATATACGTGCTGTGCATCTGCTAAACATTTCTGAAAGACGGAATAAGTCTCCGGTGTATAGGTTGTATAGATATCCGGAGGATATTTGGCTGCATCATCAATCGCTTTCTTTAATGCAATCTTGGCTTCCTGTTTTCGAAAGGTGGATGGATCAAGTGCGGTGACTTTGTCGGTTAAAGTGATTACCTTTTCTAATTGTATGGCGATCTGAGCCAGAGTTTCTTTGATATAGGTAAGATTCTCTTCATCGGTGATCGTATAAGTATCGGCAGATTCCTGCAGTTTTTTGTCTTTGACCGCTTCATCATAACGGGAGATCAATTTAGAAGTTGCTTCATATAAGATATCTGCCTCGTTGATTGTATCTTTATATGGCTTGTAAGTAGCAGGTGTATATAATTTCTCGTTCTCTTCTGTGATGGAAGGACGTTTGACATCTGCGTGGGCTTTTAATTGTTCATTGGCATCATTTAACGTCGTAATATTATCTGCTAATGAGAAAGAATGGTATTTCTTTAAATTCTCAAATGATTCATCCTGATTGATCGCATCGATATTCGCCTGTTGTGCGGCAATGCCCTGCGACAGAGTCTCTAGGATCTTCCGGTCATCTTCGTCTAATTCCGCTGTAGTGTCACCGATATATTTACTTAACAAATTTGTTAAGGTTTCGGTGGAACCAACTGTAGAGGGATCGCCTGTTACTCCGTTTGTGAAGACAGTAGCTTCTTCACTTGCTTTTTTGGCAGCGGCTACCGTATCTTTGTAAGTGGTATAATCGGAATAAAGCATGGTATAGGTCTCGTCTAAAGCAGTATCTTCTGGAATCTCCTTCGCTTTTTCCTGAATTAGTTTATCTAATGCAGTGATAGAATCAAGCAAGGTCTTATTGGACTTTTGTACTTTTCGAATCTGGCTGACGGCCGACTTTTCATTTTCCTCCGTTTGTTCCTGACTTTTCGTTACAGGTGCTGCATATACAACCGGTGCCGGTGTCGTTGTTGCTAACAGGCTAAACAACACCGTATATAGGATTGCATTGCGAGCATATGTTGTAAATCGCATTATGTTATGCCTCCCTCTGTTATGTATGTATCAGGTAAAATCATATTTGTCATTTACCCTACTGTATAACAGTATAACATTAAAGCGGTAATATGTAAAATTTGTGAAAGTAAAAAAGTGTTTATAATTTATCGGAAATCCGGCAGAAAAAGGATGGAATATAAGGCTATTAGTTGACATCATCTTAAAATCCGATATAATACTGTTAAGTTGGATAAATAGGCGAAAATACACCATAAGAGAAATAGAAGGAGAAGGACAAGATGAAACTGATTATACAGATACCATGCCTGAATGAAGCGGAGACTTTGGAGATTGCTTTGAATGATCTGCCGAAGCACATTGATGGAATTGATGAGATTGAATATCTTATTATTAATGACGGCAGTACGGATAATACGGTAGAGGTTGCTAAGAATTGGGGTGTGCAGCATATTGTAACATTTAAGAAGAACAAAGGACTTGCGAAAGGATTCATGGCAGGCTTGGATGGATGTCTTCGTGCAGGCGCAGATATCATTGTCAATACCGATGCAGATAATCAGTATTGTGGAGCGGATATCGAGAAGCTGGTTCGTCCGATCTTAGAGGGCAAGGCAGATATTGTGATCGGAGAACGTCCGATCGATCAGACGGAACATTTTTCACCACTTAAGAAGAAGTTACAGCATATCGGAAGCTGGACAGTACGTGTGGCATCCAAGTCGGATATCCCGGATGCACCAAGCGGATTCCGTGCATATAGCAGAGATGCGGCATTACGGTTGAATGTTACCAATCAGTATACGTATACATTAGAGACGATCATTCAGGCGGGACATGATAAGATTCCAATGGAATCTGTTCCAATCCGCACGAATCCGGAATTGCGTAAGTCCAGATTGTTCCATAGTATGTTTGGATATGTGAAGAAGTCGATGGTAACGATCATCCGATCCTTTATGGTGTATAAGCCGCTTCGGTTCTTTGGAGGTATTGGGGCTGTGATATTCCTGTTAGGATTCATTTTAGGAATCCGTTATCTGGTATTCTTCTTTAGTGGCGGAGCATCCGGTCATGTACAATCTCTCATCTTAGCATCTACCTTGATGATGATGGGATGTATGACGGGAATTATCGGATTGCAGGCAGATATTATCTCTGCAAACCGTAAGATCTTAGAAGATGTGCAGTACCATGTGCGCAAGATGGATTACGACAGTGAGAAGAAAGAACAGTAGGAGACAGAATCATGGATAAGCCAAGTGTATCAATTATTGTGCCACATTTTAATACCCCGGATTCCCTAGAACATCTGATTCAGAGTATTCCGATGCGGGAAGACTTTGAAGTGATCGTGGTAGATGATAATAGTACCAACGTGACGGTAGAGCAGTTACAGGAACGGTTGCAGGAGTACACATCCGTTGCGGTATACCGGAATGATTCCGGGATCAAGGGCGCAGGAGCAAGCCGTAATGTGGGACTTTCCCATGCTGCGGGAGAATGGCTTTTGTTTGCGGATGCAGACGATTTCTTTACCGGACAGTTTGAGGAGAAGGTAACAGCCTATCTTACCAGCGAGTATGATATGGTATATTTTCCTCCGACCAGTATGGATGTAGTGACGGGACAGCCGTCTTCGCGACATGTGATGTACAGTGAATTAGTACATGCCTATCACGATAAGGCAACGGAACGTAATCTGACGGAGATGAAATATCTGTTCTGTACGCCATGGTCAAAGCTCATCCGAAGAAGTGTGTTTGAAAAGAATGGAATTCAATTTGATCCGGTTATGGTGTCTAACGATATTATGGCGATGACAAAGAGTGCCTATTATAGTCAGAAGGTAGGAACGTGTGCTGACGTGATATATTGTGTGACGCGTGGAGGTAAGACGTTGACTTCTAAGAAGAATGATGCAAACTTTGATATGCGGATTGATGTGCTGATCAGACGTTATACCTTTTTGAGGGATCATTTAGAGAAGAAGCAGTTTAAGTATGCACATATTGACCGGTTAGCACTTGGCAAGTTAGTGGACGTTGTGATCGAGCATTGGGGAATTCGGAAGTTTTTTGAGATTCTCCACAAGTATCATACGGCAGGCGTTCATTATTTTGATATTGGGTTATTGAATCCGGTCACAGTATGGCATAAGGCAAAGATTGAACTTGCCTGGTGGGCGGATATTAAGAAACATCGTGCACCGGATGAAAGGAAATAGAGATGTTTGATTCATTAGAGCAGTTATTTGATGCAATTGCCGACGTGCAATATGTAGTACTTCGCAATTATGAAGAATTTCAGACGATGGGATTTCTACAGAATCACCCGGATATTGATTTCTTGTGCGAGAACCGGGAACAGATGGTAGAGCAGTTGCAGTTGAAGCCACGCAGACGGAAAAATGATGGCATCCATTATTATGTAGAGATTGCAGGTAAGCGGGTATCGGTAGATCTGCGAACGGTTGGAGATGGATATTTGGATGCCGATTGGGAGAAAGGAATTTTGCAACGCAGAGTGAGTAATGATAATTACTATGTATTGCAGAGTGAAGATTACTTCTACTCGTTGCTTTATCATGTGATCGTTCAGAAACATGCAGTTGCAGAGGATTACAAGGTAAGGCTTGCGGCTATGAGTAAGAACTTAGGGATTCCATTTTGCATTGAGGACAAAGAACAGTGCTTAGACAATTATATGAGAAAACAGGGATATCATTATACGTATCCGGAATTTGCGGGAACAATCTTTCATATAGAGAATGTAGATGCTTCGTTAGTGGAACAGGCATTTGGTAAGAAAGTACGACGTGCCTTTTATCAGAAAGTACGCAGACTGCTCAGAAAGGGTTAATAACATGGGTGAGAAGATTAGAGATATTCGACCGATTCATTTGATCGGCAATGAATTGATGGTGGAACTGAATGAGGGATACACCAAGAATCAGGGACGGGTGATCCATATACAGAATAAGAAGTTCAGGTATCTGCTAACAGAGAGTGATTATCATAAGGTAAGTTCGGATATTATGCGGGCAGCGGTGGAGTTGGATTATATCAAACAGCACATTCCTGAACCGGATTACAAGCTGACTCCCAAGGAGAAGGGAACGGCTTCGGATGTGACGGAGTTTACATTTCTTAAGATACTTAATACGGAAGAGATTGATTATCGGATCTTAGAGCTTAGAGATCATTTTGCAACCATTCTGGTCAATCCTTCGGAATATAAGCAATTCCGTAAGCTGGCTAAGGCGAAGAAGGTGAGATGTTTAGAGCATCCGTTTGGCAGGCGGCATGGATATATCTTCTTATATCAGATGAAGGAATTTGCAATATATCAGGACGGTGACTACTATTACGAAGTGATGTGTCAGCTTCCATGTAAGAGCCTGACACCGAAGATGTGGATGCCGTTAGATAAATGCGTTCAGCATGCTTTATGGGAGACGAAGCGTATGGAGAATGGATATCCGTATGTGGAGGAAGAAGAGGCGTGGCTCTATTATATGACCCGTTGTATTTTTACGAAGCATGCTTTTGAAGAGAGCGATGTGAAGAAGCTGCAGGCATTGGAAGCAGTATTAGAACATGATACGTTACGGCAGAAGTTAGAACTGATCGTGTTCGGATTTGCGGATCGTTTGATCGCTCTTAGCAAAGACAGAAAGTATGCGGACATTATGACAGAGTATTTCTCTTATCGGGAATACTAAGAGGAGGCAGGTTATGAGTAATCCAGCGGTAACCAAGTTAGTCAGGGACCGGATTGGGCGCCTGAGTTTTTGGATGGATGATAATATAGGGGAATCGGTGCATATTCATTTAGCGGATTTTCGTATGGATATGACAGTAGAGGAGATATTTGCACTTTCAGAAGAATTGAAGGATACGATGAATAAGCTTGTGGATGTGGAAGGTTTTGACTGTGAGAAGATTGATCCGGTATTCCTTTCCCTGTTGCTTGCTAAGAGATTGAAACACCTGAAAGCAACGAAGATCGATCATGTGATGTTAGAGGATCTGCTTGTGAATCACAGAACCCGTTTGGGATTTTTGAAGTATCAGAAGTTGTCGGAATCCAGAGCGGTCAAGGCATTACGGGGAGATTCAAGAGAAAATGACGGATACCGGAAATCTCATCATATCGGACAGACCAGCGGTCAGCGGTTAGATTCCATGAAGCAGAGCATTGAAGAACATGGATATCCGTATGATGGACAATATATTATCTTATATGAAGATCAGATGTTGATACGGGATGGACAGCATCGGGCATCCTGCCTGTATGTGGAACAGGGGAATATTGAGATTCCTGTACTGCGTCTTTATTTTGATGATCCAAGTGTATCAGCAATGAATCAAAGTTATGGGAAACAGTTTGTGGCAGGCATTCGTAAGATTGACAAGAATATGGTCATTCAGGCAATTAAGAAGATGGTGAAAGGAATTCTGAAAGTGGGCAGGACAGTTCGCAGTAAGATATACCTAGCAACACATAAGAGTGCTTTGCACAAGATGGAACAGGTATATTTTCGATAACAGGTGGATAGTGTAATGGTTAAGAAGTTATTAGATAAATACAAAGCAATTCCCATCACTGTGAAGGCATCCTTCTGGTTTCTGATCTGTGGATTTGTACAAAGAGGAATTTCCCTGATCACAACTCCGATCTTTTCGAGATTGCTTTCGACAAGCGAGTACGGTGATTTCAGTGTATACCAGACCTGGTATAATATCATTATCATTTTTGCCTCACTTAATCTGGCATCCGGTGTGTATATGCGGGGACTGGTTAAGTACGAAGAGGATCAGGATCGTTTTACCGGTTCGTTACAATGCCTGTATATGCTGACAACGGCAATCTGCTTTGGAATCTATATGCTGTTTCAGAACCGGTGGGATAAGTTCTTTGGGCTGGATTCCTCCTTTATTTATGCTATGTTCATTGATATTCTGGCAGCAACGGCATATCAGTTCTGGTCAACAAGACAGAGAGTGGACTTTAAGTACCGCAATCTGGTGATCATGACGGCACTCAATGCGGTGTTACGTCCGGCAGTCGGAGTGTTGATGATCTATATATTCCCGACTCACAAATTAGAGGCGAGGATCTATTCCATGGTGGCAGTGGATGCAATAACTTTCGGCTTCTTTTTCTTCAGCATCTTTACAAAGGGTGTGAAGGTATTCACAACGAAGTATTGGAAATATGCTTTGGCATTTAATCTGCCATTGGTTCCACATTATCTTTCACAGATTGTATTGAATCAGTCGGACCGTGTTATGATCAAGTCGATGCAGGGATCGGATGTAGCGGGTATCTATTCACTTGCGTATTCGGTGGCATCGATTATGACGATCGTGAATACCGCAGTGATCAATACGCTGACACCTTGGATGTATAAGAAGATGAAGAAAGAAGAATACGCAGAGATTGGAAGAAACAGTATTCCGATTCTTATATTGATCGCATTTGCTAATTTCTGTCTGGTAGCATTAGCACCGGAAGCTGTGGCGATCATGGCACCGAAGTCATATTATGATGCTATCTGGGTCATTCCACCGGTGGCAGCGGGAACTTTCTTTATTTTTATGTATAGTCTGTTCTCACGGTTTGAGTTTTATTTTGAACGTACCAGATTCATGATGATTGCATCGGTGGCAGGAGCGTGTATGAATGTATTGCTTAATTATATATTCATTCCAATCTATGGATATTATGCGGCAGGATACACGACGCTGGTGTGTTATATGTTATACTGCATCGGACATTATCTGCTGATGCGGAGAATCAACAAGACGTTGATGAACAATACAAGAGTATACAATGTGAAGGTTATATTTGGCATTTCGGCAGTCTTTTTGGTGGGCTGTGCGGTTATGATGAGCCTGTATACCCATATGTTTATCAGATGGGGAGTATTGCTTGTCGTATGTGCATATTTTGTATGGAAGAGAGAGAAGTTTATCTCGCTGCTTAAGATGATGAAGGCAGAGAAGAAAGGAAAGAAAGCATGAGTGAGATCCAGGTTACGGTAGTCATGCCGGCATATAATTGTGAACGTTATATTGAGACAGCAATTACTTCCGTATTGCGGCAGCATGTTCCTCTTGAATTGATCATAGTAGAGGATCATTCGACGGACGGTACAGCAGATGTGATCCGCAAGTTCGAGTCGGATGACCGGGTAATCTATATTCATAATGAGATCAATGCCGGCGTTTCGGAAAGCCGTAACATTGGAATTCGAATGGCTAAGGGCAGGTACATTGCATTTTTAGATGCCGATGATTACTGGACGGCTGACAAGTTAGAACGCCAGGTTACACTGATGGAAGAGAAACAGGCAGTTCTTTCCTCGACAGCCAGAGAGTTGATGGACGAGGATGGTCGGCTCTTAGGGAAGATCATTCCGGTTCCTGAACAACTGTCATATAAGGATCTGTTAAAGAGCAACCGGATTAATACTTCAGGTGCCATGATCCGTACAGAAGTTGCCAATGAATTTCTGATGGGACAGGATCATTTACATGAAGATTATATCTTGTGGCTGAAAGTACTTAAGAAATACGGAGTGGCATATGGGCTGAATGAGCCAATGCTGAAGTACCGGGTGATGAAACAATCCAAGTCTGGGGACAAACTGAAATCAGCGAAGATGACGTGGGGCGTATACCGGTATATGGGGCTTAATTGCCTGCAAAGCCTATATTATTTCGTACAATATGCAATTGCAGGTGTGATCAAATATCATTAAATTAGGTATGAGTTCACAAATTCTTAAGAAAACGTATATTGTAAAATAAGGGTTAAAGTGTTATAATTTTGCTAGTTTTGTAGTAAATGAGAATATAGAAACATAGTTTGTAACAGAGATAAAGAGGCAAAGAGGTAAGGAATATCAGAATAGAAGGAGGACACTCTATGTGTGGAATAGTTGGATATGTCGGTAAAGAGCAGGCAGCACCGATTCTGTTAGATGGACTCGCAAAGCTTGAGTACAGAGGATATGATTCAGCCGGAATTGCAGTCTATGATGGCAATGAGATAGAGATTGTCAAGGCAAAAGGAAGATTACAGGCATTGCGTGATCTTACAGGGGATGGAAGGAAGCTGACTGGCACAATTGGTATTGGACATACAAGATGGGCAACTCACGGAGAACCATCCGTTACGAATGCACATCCACATTTTAATGAGAATAAGACAATTGCGGTAGTACATAATGGTATTATCGAGAATTTCCAACCGCTGAAGGAGAAGATGATCTCCAAAGGATATCATTTTGTGTCCGAGACAGATACAGAAGTGGTGGCACATCTGTTGGATTACTACTATGATGGGAATCCAATCCGTGCTATTGAGAAGGTAATGCACCGGGTACAGGGGTCTTATGCCTTGGGGATTTTGTTTAAGGATTTCCCGGATAAGATGTATGCGGTAAGAAAGGATTCGCCGCTTGTGGTAGGAACTTCTGCAGATGGTAACTTTATTGCATCGGATGTGCCGGCACTTCTTAAGTACACCAGAGAAGTATATTTTATTGAGAACAGGGAGATCTGTGAGCTTTCTGAGAACGGAATTAATTTCTATAATGAGGACTTAGAGCCGATTCAGAAAGAGACGAAGACGATCGAATGGGATATTGAAGCGGCTGAGAAGGGCGGCTACGAACATTTCATGTTGAAGGAGATTTACGAACAGCCGAAGGCGGTATTAGACACGATCAGCCCAAGGATCAAAGATGACAGGATTGTGATCGATGAGCTGAATATGACTGAGGATGAGATCAGTAATCTTCGCCGTATCTATATTGTAGGTTGTGGTTCTGCTTATCATGTTGGTGTAACAGGACGCTATATTATTGAGAAGTTGACAAGAATACCGGTGGAAGTTGATATTGCATCCGAATTCCGGTATCGTGATCCGATCATTGAGCCGGATTCTATGACGATCATTATCAGTCAGTCCGGAGAAACTGCAGATTCGTTGGCAGCACTTCGAAAAGCACAGGAATTAGGTTCAAAAGTGCTTGGTATTGTGAATGTAGTTGGTTCTACGATTGCAAGGGAAGCAGACAATGTCTTATATACCTGGGCAGGACCGGAGATATCGGTTGCTACGACCAAAGCCTATAGTACACAGCTTTCCGCATTATATCTGCTTGCTATGTTATTTGGTAAGACGAGAGAGACTATCTCGGATGAAGAGTATGCAGATATGCTTAAAGAGTTAAAGAGTCTGCCGGATAAGATTTCGGAGATTTTAGGGGATAAAGAGAGAATTCAATGGTTTGCCAGCAAATATGCGAATGCAAAGGATGTCTTTTTCTTAGGACGTGGTATTGATTATGCCACCTCACTAGAGGGATCACTCAAATTAAAAGAGATTTCCTATATACATTCAGAGGCATATGCTGCCGGAGAGTTGAAGCATGGGACCATTTCTTTGATCGAGGATGGAACATTGACGGTAGCGGTAGTTACACAGCCGGATCTGTATGAGAAGATGATCAGTAATATTGTAGAGGTAAGAACCAGAGGCGGTTATATCTTTACACTGACGAACAAGGGTAATTGTGTTATGGAAGATACTTCAGACTTTACGGTATATATTCCTAAGACGCATCCATGTTTTACACCATCACTTGCGGTCATTCCGTTACAGTTGTTTGGATATTATGTATCGGTTGCCAAGGGATTGGATGTTGATAAGCCAAGAAACCTTGCAAAGTCTGTTACAGTAGAGTAGTGTCTGATAGGAAACGTATTAGGAGGATTTAGTTTCATGAGTAAGAAGAGAAAGAAGAGCAGGAATAAGAAGTTAGGACTGATTCTTGCAGCTGAGGTACTTGTATTTGTTGGATTGTTAGTGGGTTATGGATGGTATTATGTGAATCACTCTTTGGATCTGGTGGCAAAGGATACCACGAGTAAAGATGAGATTGATGTCAGTGATGCGGTTACCGATACAATGAAAGAGAAATATCGCACGATCGCATTGTTTGGATTGGATGCCAGAACGAGTGATGATATGACCAAAGAAGGAGTTGCACATAGTGATGCGGTTATGATCGCCTGTATTAATAATGATACTCATGAGGTGAAGATTGCATCCGTATATCGTGACTGTTTCTTAGAGATGGCACGTTCCACACCGTCTACCCAGAAGTATACACATGCGTACTTTTTAGGCGGCCCGACTTGTGCAGTAGAGACATTGAATAAGAACTTAGATCTGAATATTAAGGATTATGTTTCCGTTAACTTTGAGGCACTTGCCAAAGCAATTGATGCATTAGGTGGTGTTACGATCAATGTCAAAGAGAAAGAACTTAACAATCTCAACAAGAACCTGCAGGAGCAGGTTCAGGTAACGGGAATCCAGTCAGAAGGTGTATGGTCTGCCGGTGAGCAGACATTGAATGGTACACAGGCGACTGCCTATGCCCGGATCCGTAAGGTTGGTAATGGAGATTTTGAGAGAACGCAGAGACAGCGTGCAGTTATTGCAGCCATGGTAAAGAAGGCGAAAGAGTCAGATCTTGCAACGCTTAACAAAGTAATTGAACAGGTATTTCCTTTGGTAGCAACGAATATGTCTAATAAAGAGATCATGGATCTGGCATCCAATATCTTTAATTATGAATTAGGGGATAATATTGGTTTCCCTCTTTCAAATGAGACTCCGACATTAGGACCAAAGGGTAGTGTTGTTGTGCCGGCAGATCTGCTCAGTAATGTGAAGAATCTTCATGAGTTCTTATATCCGGAAGATACGGAGTATTCTCCTTCTTCTGAAGTACAGAGAATCAGTACAGCAATTACGAATGAGACCGGAATTGGTGACGAATTTACAGATGATAAGAAGACAGAAGCACCAACTTCAACAAACTCTGATAACTAAATGAAATAGACAACGAAGAATAGAGGTTGTCCCATTAAGATCTGGTGTTATGTATAATATGTAATTCATGATTGTTCTTAATGTGACAGCCTCTTTGTATATTATAAGGCGAAGTAAAACGAAAGTAACAGGAGGGATGCTTTATGAGAAGAATTCATTTATTTGTATTGACTTGCAGTATGCTTGCTGCAACATGTATGAACATGGGTGTCACCACTATACAGGCCGAAGAGCATAGTGCGGGGACCGTAGCGGAACAGGAGCAGACAGAAGAAAAACAGGATATACCGGTAGAACAGATTACAATACAGGGGGAGAAGACGTTATATATACGTTCTGCAAATGGAAAGGTACAGTATCCTCAGACAGATATGAAAGCAGTAGTTACACCTGAGAACGCAACGATCAAGCAGATTAAGACCTGGACAAGCAGTAATAAAGCAGTTGCATGGGTAGATATCAATGGCCGGGTAGAAGCAAGATCTGCCGGGCAGGCAGTGATCACTGCCATATCTGCAAATGGAGTGCAGGGAAGTATTACAATACAGGTGTTGTACGATGGCGTGATCTACCGGGAAGGACAAAAAGAAGTATACTATGAGAATGGTACATTGGTAGCCAATCGCTTCTATGTTATCAATGGACAGACTTGTTATTTGGGAGCAGATGGAACTAAATTGATAGGGTGGCAGAATATTGCCGGAAAGCGTTATTACTTTAATGAGAATGGTGCGATGTTAACAGGATGGCAGATAATTGCAGGACAGCAGTTTTGTTTCAACGGAGAAGGAGCGATGCTGACCGGATTGCAGCAGATTCAGGGACAGACATATTATTTTAATGAGAATGGAGTGATGCTGACCGGGTGGCAGACGATAGATGGCAGACAGTATTGCTTTGATGACAAAGGAGTTATGTTAACGATAGGCTGGATCACAGTAGGTGGTAAACGGTACTATTTCAATGACAAGGGAGTTATGGTCACTGGGTGGCAGACGATTGCCCGGAGACGTTATTATTTTAATAAGGATGGAGTGATGCTAAGCGGCTGGCAGCAAATTGACAACGGGAACTATTATTTCAATTCGGAAGGAGCAATGCTTGCGGGTGGCTGGCTTACTGTGGATGGTCAAAGCTGGTATCTGAATTCAAAGGGACAGTATGTTACCGGTTGGCAGAAGATAGCCGGTAAGACTTATTACTTTAACAAAAAGGGTGTTGTAACTACAGGATGGAAGACGATTCAGAAGAAACGCTACTATTTTGGGAAAAAAGGTGTTATGGCTAAGGGCTTCAGGAAGATTAGCGGAAGGACATACTATTTTGATAAAAAAGGTGTTATGTCAACCGGATGGCGCAAAGTGAAAAAGAAGACATATTACTTCAACAAGAAAGGTGTTATGGCCACCGGATGGAGAACGATAGAGGGTAAGAATTATTACTTTAACAAAAAGGGCGTGATGCTTAATGGATTACAGACAATTCATGGAATATCCTATTATTTCTTTCCGGATGGACATTTGGCATCTTGAGTGTAATGATAACATTCATATGAAAGGGTAATAGATTGGGAGGAGGGAAGAGCGTGAAACCAAAGAAAATAAAAAGATTAGCTGTTGTATGTGGAATGCTGTTGTTATGTGTGATATTGATACAGAGTAAAGCGAATGCAAAGGGGGTATCAGATTACGGGGCACTTCAGGTATCCGGGACGCATCTGGTAAGTGGCAGAACCGGCGAACAGGTGATGCTTCGTGGCGTGAGTACACATGGAATCAATTGGGATGTTGGATATCCTTATATATCAAAGGAGGCATTTCAGACACTACGGGATCAATATGCGGTGAATATAGTCCGACTTGCAATGTATACGACAGAGTATTATGGATATTGCGATAAGGCAGGTGCGGCGGATAGCCAGAGCACGGTACAGGATACATTGAAACAACGGATTGACACAGGAGTAAGGGCGGCGACGGAGCTTGGAATGTATGTGATCATTGACTGGCATGTGTTAAATGATCAAAATCCCAAACGCTATCAGGAGCAGGCGAAGACTTTTTTTAAGGAAATGTCGGAAAAGTATGCCGGGCAGGAGAATGTACTTTATGAGATCTGTAATGAGCCCAATGGTGGTACGAGCTGGGATGATATCAGGAGTTATGCGCAGGAGATCATTCCATTGATCCGGGCGAATGATCCGGATGCTGTTGTGATCGTAGGAACACCGACCTGGTCACAAGATGTTGATATTGCAGCGGATAAGCCGTTAGAATATAACAATGTGCTATATGCATTTCATTTCTATGCAGCTACTCACAGGGAAAGCTACCGGGAAAAGGTAAAGACTGCGATTGCCAAAGGGCTTCCGGTATTTGTTTCTGAATTTGGAGTATCAGAGGCAAGCGGCAATGGAAACATGGATACCAATGAGGCAGAGCAGTGGTTGGATCTGTTGGATGCAAACGGAATCGGATATGTTGCATGGAGTCTGAGCAATAAGGCAGAGACAGCATCTTTATTGAAGGCGGGAAGCTCTAAGACAAGCGGATGGTCTAAGGGAGATCTGTCGGCGGCCGGAAAGTGGATCTTATCACAATACCCGCTCCGAAGCGGAGCGGCCACACAGCAGTCAGGGATAGTGGTTTCTAAGGTAAAGAGATTGAAGCTTTACAGAAAGACAGCAGGTAGGAGCCGGGTGCAGTTCGCACCGGTCGCCGGTGCAGATGGATATCAGGTTGTGTACAGTACCGGCAAGAACTTCCGAAAGGCAAAGAAGAAGCGTGTATCAGGGAATAAGACAGTTTTATCAGGACTGCGTTCCGGTAAAGTATATTATGTGAAAGTGCGTGCATTCCGAAAACAGAACGGTGCCCGGATCTATGGAGCTTATAGTGGAGTGAAAAAGATAAGAGTGAAATGATCAAAAGCTTGCATTGTGAGAAATTTGGTAATATAATATCAAATTGTGATAAGAACTATAGAAGTGAAATACATAGAATGGAGACAGAGAGATGAGAAGATTACCTAACAAGAGTCAGTTTATAATGGCGATGGTTCTAGGTGGTGTATTACTTACCGGATCATCTGCATATGCGGCGACAGTTGTGAATTCCCAGCCGGAGAATGCAACGACAGAGACGAAGATTGATGCAGTCCAGCCTGCAACAGATGCCAATGGTGTAGTTGTGAATGGATGGGATGCAACGAAGAAGAGTTATTACAGAGACGGTGTTAAGGTCAAAGGCTTTAACTGGATTGATGATAATCTGTATTATTTTGACCAGCAGGGGAGTCTGTATAGTAATACCGGTTTTCAGGTTATCAATGGTTCTACTTATTATGTACAGAGTAATTATTCGATTGGAACAGGGATATGCAAGATAGATGGCGATGCATATTATTTTGATACAGAGACCGGCGTGATGGCAGAGGAGACCGGCGTTGTGAAACAGAATGATAATTATTATTATTTTGATGAAGATTCTGTATTGCAAAGCGGATGGTGCAGAGACGACGATGGTAAGAGATACTATTTCAGTCCGGAGACTTATACTGCATTGACCGGTTGGAATTATGTAGGAAAGTATAAGTTCTATTTTAAGAAGAATGGACAGTTGGTGCAGGATGTACGCAAGAAATTAACCAAACAGCAGAAAGAGTCGTATTATATCCGGGTGAATCGTAAAGGAAGCTGTGTAACTGTGTATGCGAAGGATTATACGGAGGACGGTGATGATAATGGATATACCGTTCCGGTTATTGCATTTGTATGTTCCGCAGGTAACCATACACCGAAGGGTAATTTTAAGATCAAGGATAAATTACGCTGGCATGAGTTGGATGGACCATCCTGGGGACAATGGTGCGAGCATCTGACGACGGAGATATTGTTCCATTCGGTATATTATGACAGGGAACGTGATAACAAGTCATTGAATGTCAAAGCGTATAATAAGTTGGGTACGGTTGCATCGCATGGATGTATCCGATTAAGAGCAGGGGATGCCAAGTGGATCTATGATAATTGTGATGTCGGTACTAAGGTAACCATTTACGATAATAAGAAAGTTCCGGGACCGTTTGATCAGCCAAAAGCACAGAAGTTAAGAGCAGGCCATACATGGGATCCGACAGATCCGGCATTTAAGGGAAAGAAATAATATAGGCAGATGACGGTTGCTTCAAATCAGCAACCGTCATCTTTCTTTTTATGGGAAGAGTGAAGTAATCCATTGTGAATGTGTAAATTGCAGGGATATAGTAGGTATCTTACATATAAAATTGTGCGTATAGTGATGAACTGTATGTATAATTCTGTAACTGTATGTACAAAATATGATTGTAACGAATAATTGTCTAATAATTAGACAATTATTCGTTTTTTTACTATTTACAAAATAAAGAAATGATTGTAATATAACATCAGTTGAAAGACCATGGTACTGATATATAATATACATATTATAACATAATAATGTGCTGTGTGATGATAATATTTGAGTTATGATGTTGGAAAGGAAGAAAGCGATGGAACAAAGATTTGATGAAGCGACTAATCGGGAAACCGGTCTTTACCATTCTGAATTTGAGCATGACAATTGCGGTATTGGTGCAGTTGTGAATATCAAAGGTAAGAAAAGCCATGCAACAGTCAACAATGCGTTACAGATTGTTGAGAAGTTAGAGCACAGAGCAGGTAAGGATGCTGAGGGAAAGACAGGAGACGGTGTTGGTATTCTTTTACAGATTTCACACAAGTTCTTCCGTAAGGCAGTTGCCTCTTTGGGCGTAGATCTTGGAGAAGAAAGAGATTATGGTATTGGTATGTTCTTCTTCCCACAGGATGAATTGAAGCGTAATCAGGCAAAGAAGATGTTTGAGGTTATTGTAGAGAAGGAAGGAATGGAGTTCCTTTGCTGGAGAGAGGTTCCTACAAAGCCGGAGATATTAGGAAAGAAGGCAGTCGATGTGATGCCTTGCATTATGCAGGCATTTGTAAAGCGTCCGGAAGATGTAGAGAGGGGACTTGACTTTGACCGGAAGTTATATATTGTAAGGCGGGTGTTTGAGCAGTCCAATGATGATTCTTATGTAGTTTCCTTATCATCAAGAACGATCGTATACAAGGGCATGTTCTTAGTACATGAACTTCGTCTTTTCTTTGAAGATCTGCATAATGAAGATTATGAGTCAGCAATCGCCTTAGTGCATTCCAGATTCTCAACGAATACGACACCAAGCTGGTTGCGGGCGCATCCATATCGCTATCTGGTACATAATGGTGAGATCAATACGATCCGTGGTAATGCAGATAAGATGCATGCCAGAGAAGAGTCTATGGAATCCGAACATTTCCGTGGTGAGATGCATAAGCTGACTCCTGTGGTTGATCCGGATGGTTCTGATTCGGCAAGACTTGATAATACATTGGAATTTCTGATGATGAGTGGTATGCCGCTTCCTTTGGCCGTTATGATCACAATTCCGGAACCGTGGGAGAATAACCGTTATATGTCACAGAAGAAGAAAGATTTCTATCAATATTATGCAACTATGATGGAGCCTTGGGACGGACCGGCATCTATTCTGTTTACTGATGGCGATATTATGGGAGCTGTTTTAGACCGTAACGGTCTGCGTCCTTCCCGTTATATGATCACGGATGATGACAATCTGATCCTTTCTTCTGAAGTAGGTGTTTTGGATATTGATCCAAGTCATATTGTGATCAAGGAACGTCTGCATCCGGGTAAGATGCTATTAGTAGATACGGTAGAAGGTAAGTTGATCTCGGATGAGGAATTGAAAGAGAAATATGCGGGTGCGCAGCCATATGGTGAATGGCTGGATTCTAATCTGGTGTATCTCAAAAATCTGAAGATTCCGAATAAAAAGGTAGAAGAACATTCAAAGGAGGAACGTGCCAAGTTACAACGAGCCTTCGGTTATACATATGAAGATCTGAATACGATCCTGCCAATGGCACAGAATGGAACAGAAGCGATTCAGGCAATGGGTACCGATACTCCGTTAGCGGTTCTTTCTGATAAGAAACAGCCGTTATTTAACTACTTTAAGCAATTATTTGCACAGGTAACAAATCCGCCGATCGATGCGATAAGAGAGGAAGTGGTTACGTCTACTTCTGTTTATCTTGGAGCTGGTGGTAACCTGTTAGAGGAGACACCGGAGAACTGCCGGATGCTTAAGATCATGGATCCGATCCTTACCAATCTTGATCTTTTGAAGATCCGCAATATGGATGTAGAAGGGTTGAAGGTAGGAGAAGTTCCAATTACTTATTATAAGAATACTTCTTTAGAGAAAGCAATTGACCGGTTGTTTGTCGAGGCAGACCGGTTATATCGGGACGGTGTGAATATCCTGATCCTGACTGATCGTGGTGTGGACGAGAACCATGTTGCGATTCCGTCGCTGTTAGCGGTATCTGCCATGTCACAACATCTTGTGCGGACGAAAAAGAAGACTTCCGTAGCATTGATCTTAGAGAGTGCAGAACCAAGATGTGTCCATCATTTTGCAACGTTGCTGGGTTATGGTGCATCTGCAATCAATCCTTATCTGGCACAAGAGTCGATTCATGAATTGATTGAGACAAACCGGCTAGATAAAGACTATTATGCAGCGGTGAATGATTACAATTCAGCAATCATTCATGGTATTGTCAAGATTGCATCGAAGATGGGTATCTCTACCATCCAGTCTTACCAGAGTTCACAGATCTTTGAGGCGATTGGTATTAATAAGTCGGTGGTTGACCGCTACTTTACGAATACAGTAAGCCGGGTAGAGGGTATTGATATCAAGGATATTGAGAAGCAGGTGGATGAATTACATTCTGCTGCATTCGATCCGTTAGGATTGGATATGAACTTATCGTTAGAGTCAAGCGGAAGTCATAAGTTCCGCAGCGGCAAGGAAGAACATCTGTATAATCCACAGACGATCCATCTGTTACAGCAGGCGACCAGGGTTGGTGACTATAACATGTTCAAGCAGTATTCGAAGCTGCTAAATGAAGAGATGGAACCGGTCAATCTGCGTGGATTGATGGAGTTCAACTATCCGGAAAAGGGTGTTCCGATCGAGGAAGTAGAACCGGCAGATTCGATTGTGAAGCGTTTCAAGACAGGAGCGATGTCATATGGTTCTATCTCACAGGAAGCCCATGAGACATTAGCGATTGCTATGAATATGCTAGGCGGTAAGTCCAATTCCGGTGAAGGTGGCGAGGACTTGGAACGTCTGACGGTTGGTGCAGATGGCAAGAATCGTTGTTCTGCTATTAAGCAGGTAGCATCCGGACGTTTCGGTGTTACGAGTAAATATCTGACCAGTGCGAAAGAGATTCAGATCAAGATGGCACAGGGAGCAAAGCCGGGTGAGGGTGGACATTTACCGGGAGGTAAAGTATATCCATGGATTGCCAAGACCAGACATTCAACGCCGGGCGTAGGTCTGATCTCACCACCACCTCATCACGATATCTATTCGATCGAGGATCTGGCACAGTTGATCTATGACTGTAAGAATGCAAATACCGATGCAAGAATTTCTGTAAAATTAGTATCGGAGGCCGGAATTGGTACGGTCGCTGCCGGTGTTGCCAAGGCAGGGGCACAGGTTATCTTGGTATCCGGATATGATGGTGGTACGGGAGCTGCACCGGGTAACTCTATTTATAATGCGGGACTTCCTTGGGAGCTTGGACTTGCTGAGACACATCAGACCTTGATCATGAATGACCTTCGTAATAAGGTTATCTTAGAGACAGATGGTAAGCTGATGACTGGTCGTGATGTTGCGATCGCAGCCATGCTTGGTGCGGAAGAGTTTGGATTTGCAACCGCTCCGTTGGTAACGATGGGATGCGTTATGATGAGAGTATGTAACTTAGATACCTGTCCGGTTGGTATTGCAACACAGAATCCGGAGCTTCGGAAGCGTTTCAAAGGAAAGCCGGAATATGTTGTGAACTTCATGGTATTCATTGCAGAAGAGCTGAGAGAGTATATGGCACGTCTTGGCGTTCGTACGGTAGATGAGTTGGTGGGACGTACGGATCTGTTAAAGGCAGGACCAGAGGCTGCTAAGAAGAAGGTAGACCTGTCAGCAATCCTTAACAATCCATATGCAGACAGTCCGCAGAATCACATTGTATATAATAAGAAGAATGTATATGACTTTGAACTGGCCAATACTGTAGATGAGAAGCTTCTGCTTAAGACATTTAAGGATGCACTTGCTAAGGGACAGAAGAAGAGCGCAGAGATCGATGTGAAGAACACAGATCGTTCGGTTGGTACGATCTTTGGTTCTGAGATCACAAAGAAGTATTATAATACGTTGGAAGAGGATACCTTTACTGTAAAATGTAATGGTTCCGGTGGACAGAGTTTTGGTGCCTTTATTCCAAAGGGGCTGACCCTTGAGCTGGTCGGTGATAGCAATGATTATTTCGGAAAGGGACTTTCCGGCGGTAAGTTGATCGTATATCCTCCAAAAACGATTCAATATAAGGCAGAAGATAACATTATTATCGGTAATGTAGCTTTGTATGGTGCAACTTCCGGTAAGGCTTATATCAATGGTGTGGCAGGGGAACGTTTTGCGGTTCGTAATTCCGGTGCAACTGCAGTTTGTGAAGGTGTTGGCGATCATGGATGCGAGTACATGACCGGTGGTCGTGTTGTTATCTTAGGAGATACAGGTAAGAACTTTGCGGCCGGTATGAGCGGCGGTATTGCCTATGTTCTGGATATGAACAGTGACTTGTATATGAAGCTTAACAAAGAGATGGTTTCTATCGAGCAGGTATCCGATAAGTATGATGTCTTAGAGCTTAAGACTATGATCAAAGACCATGTTGCGTATACCAATTCAGAGAAAGGAAAAGAGATTCTTGATAACTTTGGAGAGTATCTTCCAAAGTTTAAGAAGATCATTCCACATGACTATAAGAAGATGATGAACATGATCGTGCAGATGGAAGAGAAGGGACTTTCTTCTGAACAGGCACAGATCGAAGCATTCTATGCAATGAAACACTAGGGATATGTGACGGTTTGAGAAAGGAGTTCGAAGCATGGGAAAGAAAACAGGCTTTTTGGAATATGAAAGAGAGACGAGTAAAGAGATAGAACCAAAAGAGCGGATTAAGAACTTTAATGAGTTCCATGTACCACTTCCAAGAGAGAAGCAGCGGGAACAGGCAGCCAGATGTATGGAGTGTGGAGTGCCATTTTGTCAGTCCGGATTACTGATCGGCGGCATGGCATCCGGCTGTCCGCTTAACAATCTGATTCCGGAATGGAATGATTGTGTCTATCATGGTAACTGGGAGGAGGCGTTTGAGCGTCTTAAGAAGACGAATAACTTTCCAGAGTTTACATCACGTGTATGTCCGTCTCCATGCGAGGCAGCATGTACCTGTAATCTGAATGGATTGCCGGTATCTAACAAAGAAAATGAGAGAAGTATTATTGAGTCAGCCTATAAGAGTGGTCTTGCAGCACCTAAGGCACCGAGTGTTCGGACAGGAAAGAAGATTGCAATTATCGGTTCCGGTCCTTCTGGCCTTGCAGCGGCAGATCAGCTGAATAAACGTGGGCATTCGGTTACGGTGTTTGAAAAGAGTGACCGCATTGGAGGACTTCTGATGTATGGTATTCCGAATATGAAGTTGGAAAAACAGATCATTGACCGTAAGATTGATGTAATGAAGGCAGAAGGTGTCGAATTCGTAATCAATGCCAATGTTGGTGCTACCAAGGCGGCGATGGCACCACATGTTGCCAAAGAAGATGTAATGGGCGATTATCTGACCAATCCGGATGAGAAAGCAGTGAAGGCAGATACGATCCTTAAGGAGTATGACAGCATTATCCTTGCCTGCGGTGCATCGAATCCAAGAGATATCAAGGCAAAGGGCAGAGATGCAAAGGGTATCTACTTTGCAGTGGATTTCCTGAAGACGACAACAAAGAGTCTGCTGAATTCAGATTTTAAGGATAAGAGATATGTTAGTGCCAAAGGCAAGAATGTGTTGGTTATCGGTGGTGGTGATACCGGTAATGACTGTGTTGGTACTTCTATCCGACAGGGCTGTAAGAGTATTGTGCAGCTTGAGATGATGCCAAAGCCTCCGGTATGCCGGGCAGCAAGTAATCCATGGCCGGAGTGGCCGAAGATCCTGAAGACAGATTACGGTCAGGAGGAGGCAATTGCAGTATTTGGCCAAGATCCCCGGATCTATGAGACTACAGTCAAGGAATTTGTCAAGGATAAGGACGGCAATGTTGTTAAGGCAAAATGTGTCAAACTTGACTGGAAGAAGGATCCAAAAACCGGACGTATGAACATGTCTGAGATTGAGGGCAGTGAATATGAGATTCCTTGCGATATCGTATTGATCGCAGCAGGGTTCTTAGGATCACAGGAATATGTATCAAAAGCATTTGGCGTGGAGCTTAACGAACGGACAAATGTAAAGACGGAAGCAGGAGAATATGCAACGAATGTGCCAAAGGTATTTACAGCGGGTGATATGCACCGCGGACAGTCATTAGTTGTCTGGGCAATCCGGGAAGGAAGAGAGGTTGCCAGAGCGGTGGATACAGCGCTTATGGGATATTCGAATCTGTAATAGATAATAAGGGGAGAGTTAATTAAATACGACGAGAGAAACAGCTATTTGATGTAGATAATATCAAATAGCTGTTTTTGCGTATACGATGAGCTGAGTGCAGATTCATGCTTGTACGAAAATCTGCATTCAATAGGATGTCATTTCAATATTGGCAAAAGTGGAAAACAACAGATGATTTTTTCGATAGAGTATGTTATACTGAATATAATTTTACATAAAAGAATATGATAGGTAATGATATTTTGATATAATTGTATTGAGTAATTGTTAAGGATGATACGTGATTGATATGTCAAATGATAAAGAGCAAATCGCTGTTAATAGAATAAAGAGGATATTTCCGGCTTATTTCGAACAATATAATATGCCGCCGCAAGAAGCAAGAGAGGAAAGCCTAGTTGTATATCGTGCCTGCAAGACGAATAGATTAGAAAGAGAGTCTTTTTTGCCTTCTTTTGAAGAGCAAGGGTTTCAATTTGTAACAGAAGATGAGCAACTAGATCCAAGTACATTTTCGTTATCGGTATATGAAAAGCCCAGAGATGTTAAGCGTTTTGCTATTACGAATTCTAGCATGAGACCACCTTATACCATTGCAAAGGGAAGAACGAATCCTATTTACGGGAAGATACTCAGGACAAGAGAATACAAACCAGAACGAAAGAAATCTTCTCATGTAGATTGGTGGTTATATGAAGATGCGGAACCTTATCATGATTTTGAGCTGATTGAGGATTTTGTTAAGTATATGGAAGAAAGGAAAAGGAGTGAGGAGCATGCGTAGTTTTTTCTCTTTTTCGGAAACGGGAGATCTATTAATTGAAAAGGTTTTTTTAGATATGAGTGAGCCTATTCTGTTTACCTGTGTGGGTGCAGACGGAAAACGTTATCTATGTGTACGTTGCCAGTCGGATATGGAAGGAAAGAAGTGGCTTTTGGCAGAGGTCGATATTGAAACAATTATCAGGTTGTTAACCGATAAGATTACAATACGAGAAGCGTTTTTGCATGTAGATAAAGGTAGATATACAATAAAGAAACAAGCATATGAGAAACCGGTGCTATTGGTGCAGGATTCTCAAGATTGGGATGAAGAGCGGAGCATTTATTTACCGGACGCAGGTGAGTATATGGAAGCTGAGCCGGGTGAATTTAATGAAGAGATTCGATGGTATGAAATGCTTGATAGATTGTCACTATATCAACAGGCTATAGGTGAGAATCTTAGAATTAAGAAGTCAATTCAGGTTGATGTTACAATGAAGACAGATTATTTATCCGATCACGAGGAATATGTTGTTAAGAATACTGATAGGATTAAAAAAATGCAATATGCGAAAGTGGCAGACAATGTAGATGATAGATTTGGACCATATGCAGCATAGGAGATGGAAATGATAAGTGATAAGAAAAAGAGTGCATTAGTATTGAAACATACAGTGTTTGACACTATAGAGTTTCATCGATATGGATTTCAGAATGAGAATGAAGTGCAATTTAATATGGAAATAGCAATAGGGCAGATAGAGGAAAAAGATACTTATGTAGTTAATTTGACATTGCATGGCAATAAGGAAGATGAATATGAATTAGAGATTAGATTGTCCGGTTTCTTTTCTGTGGAGATAGAGAGACTGCCGGAGGGGATTACAAGTGACATGTTAATCAAGAATAATGCCGTTGCAATTCTTATGCCGTATTTACGTGCAGAAGTGTCGTTGCTGACATCACAGCCAGAGGTAGAATGTGTTGTTATGCCTGTATTTAATGTGAATGCTATTATGAGCGAAGAATAAATTTTAAATGAGGCTGCTACTTTTATGTGAGTGGGAGCCTTTTCTTATGTGTTATATTATAAAAGGGAAGTTATGAATAAAAAGATTAAAAATACAATTAAAAAGATATTAAAAGTGGATGAGATCCGAAGATATAGAAGACGTGTGCATATAGAGCAGGAGATGAATAAGAAACAATTACAGTATGAAAAGAATGGGACAGGTTTTCATACGGATCAACAGGAACCATTCGTTTCTATCATTATTATTGCACAAAAAAGTGATAGTCTGGAGCAGTCATTGCAACGTGTACCATTTTATGAACATTATGAGGTTATAGAATGCAGGACAGAGGGTAATCGTGCACAATGTATGAATGAGGCGGTATTGCGTGCAAAAGGAGATTATCTGCTGTTTCTGGATGGTAATACACAATTGACAGCAGGATTTCTGGATGAACTTTTATGTGTTATGTATCGTCATGAAAATGTTGGTGCGGTCGGCAGTCGTTTGGTATATTCTGCAAAGGCAGGGAACAAGGCATTTCAGACTTATCATGCAGGAATGACATTCCATAATCAGAAATTGGGAAAACAATACTGGATCAAACCAACCCGTATTACAGGAGAAAAGACAGAGAAAACGGTCTGTGAGTGCGTCTGTATATCAGGAATATGCATGCTTGTAAGAAGAACTGTATGGGAAGAGGCCGGTGGATTTGAGCCACTCTATGACGATGGTTATGAAGATGTGGATCTATGCCTGAAAGTACATTGGGCAGGCTATCATAATTACTACTGTGGAAATAGTCTGGTATTGTATGATGGAGAGCGTGATGAGACACCGGAGGACCGGAAGAAGAGAGAAGTCTATAACCGTGAGGTGTTCCGGGGAAGATGGCAGACATTTCTTGTTAACAGATTGTTAGAAGCTGGAGAATCTGGCAATATTATTACAATAGATCAGAACCTGTCCAAAGAAGAACTGATTGGGCTATACGGAACAGGTGGATCGTTGCAGGAAGATGAGATTGATATATGCGGAGCTATGCCGGAGGATGATACGAAGAAGTTCTGGGGAGACTATCATTATGCCATGGCGATGAAGAGAGAATTTGAGAAACTCGGCTACCGGGTTAATGTACGTTCAAAGGAACATTGGTATGATCTGAGCATGGCAAAGTATGTTATTGTATTACGTGGCGTGAAAGCGTATTATCCGGGAGTTGCAACCGGACAACGCTATATTATGTGGAATATTTCCCATCCGGCAGAGACAGATATTCGGGAATATGACCGGTTTGATTATGTATTTTTTGCATCGCAGAGAATGAAAGATCAGCTTGGAAACAGGATCCGGACGAAGTCAGGTGTTTTGATGCAATGTACAGATCCACAGATCATGCGTTGTAAGGAGGAAGTACAGAAAGAATATGAGTTACTATTTGTAGGTAACAGCAGACGGGTATATCGTCAGATTTTGAAAGATTTATTGCCGACCAAACATCATCTGACTGTGTATGGAAGACATTGGGAAGAATTCCCGGTACAGGACTATGTTGTGTCTGACTATATTGCAAATGAAGAGGTGGGTCAGGCGTATCATGATGCAAAGATCTTGTTAAATGATCATTGGGACGATATGCGGGAGTATGGAATTATATCCAATCGGATATTTGATGCTTTGGCGGTGGGAGCCTTTGTTATCAGTGATGAGGTGCCTGGAATGGATGAGATCTTTCAGGGGGCAGTTGTTACGTATCACGACCGGGAAGATCTGGCGGCGAAGATTGATTATTATTTAACACATGAGGAAGAGAGAAAAGAAAAAGCACAGGCTGGAAAAGAGATTGTGCTGAAAGAACATACATTTGATCAGCGTGTGAAGGTAATCGCTGATGTGATAGAAGAAATGAGATCATACAATAAAGATTGAGGAGAGTATGAGAGATGGACAAAGATCACGGCATGGGACGAAAACGATATATCATATATGCGTGTATTCTTGCAAGTTTGGTATGTCTCATTTGTGCAATCGTATATAAGGCTCAATTGGAAGAAAAGTTTGACAGAGCGGTACGCGTTACGATGATGTCTGAACATAAGGATACAGGGACGATTTGTATAGAGGAAAACAATCCGGTTGTATCAGAGATGTTTCTTTGTAAAGTGCCGGAGTTAAAACAGATTTATGTGGAATGCAAAGGAAAAACGCTGACAAAGGATGCAACCTTGGTGATGACATTAACGGATGCAGATACCGGTGAAGTGTATTATCAAAAGGAAGAATCCGTTCAGAGCATTGTGTCCGGCAGCTTTCAGAAAGTCCGTATGAAATTAGACAAGACTTTGAGAGATTCGGAGGACAGATTATATGTGCTCACCTGGGAACTGAAGAATGCAGGAACGTCATCGGTTGAGATTACAGCGAATAAGAAATACACATTAGTGACATCGACATATGGAATGTCAGGAGATCGTAATAATATAATCTACGAGATGCGTTATTCGAATACGAAGGATCTTCGGGGATTGTACCTTATATTATCCGGAAGTCTTGTGGTGCTTGGGGTACTTGCATATTGGTTGATTGTAGTGCGGCGTTTACAGGCAGGACAATTTTATGTTCCGCTTGCTATTTGCTTTGGACTTATTATGAATGCAGTGGTTGTGATTCATGGGGTGCCGGACGAGCCAAGCCATCTGGATACAGCATACAAATTATCGAACCGTTTACTATTTATTGAGGATACAGGGATAGAGGGTACATTGGTAAAGAGGGCTTGCGATGTGCAATTAGAAGATATGCTTGCCAACGGGGTAGAGAGCAATTCTTACTATCAATTGTATCATCATACTTTGGAACGACCGCAAGATACGGACTTGATTACGGTATCGTATCTGGATTCCAGTAATCTTGTGCCGGATATTGTATTTTTGCCAACCGCAGTCGGAATCAGTATTGGAAGAATCCTGGGATTATCGGCAATTCTTACCTTGGGCTTTGGACGCCTTTTTAATTTACTTGCGTTTGTAGCAATGACAGGCTGGGCAATCAAGTTAATACCGTATGGTAAGAATGTGCTTGCGTTTGTCGGACTGCTTCCAATTACGATACAGCAGGCGGCATCCGCTTCTTATGATGCGGTGGTGAATGGTGTATTGTTACTATTTATTGCGTTGAGCCTGCGCTTTTCTACTGAAATAGATAGAAAAAAGTGGCAGATTGTGTTATATGGTATTCTGGCAGTCCTTGTTGCAGTAATGAAAGGCGGTGTGTACATTCCAATCTTGTTATTGCTTTTGTTGTACCGGGAGACATCACATAAGAAAGAGTGGAGAAAGAAACGGTGGATAATCGGGATAGCCGGAATAGCAATTGCTATGGTGGTTATATTTTTGGCAATTAAATATTATCCGACTGTGAAGGCGTTGTTATTGAATGGTGGTGGGAGAGAAAGAGGTATTTCAGTTCATTACTATTTGGATCATCCGTTGCAGTTAGTATATATGTATTGGAATACAGTAGTAGGGGTAGGAGAAAGCCATCTGCGTGGGCTTCTTGGAGGATTATTAGGCTGGGCTGACGTCAAGATGAATTGGATGTTCTTAAGTGTGTTGTTAGGAAGTCTGCTTTTGATACCTAACGTGGAAGGGGATTCCTGTGATGCCGGCCACAAGGATAAGAGAATCATGCTGGTTGCCTGTCTTATGTCTATTCTGGTTATTATGCTTTCTATGTTGTTTGGATTTACGAAAGCAGGGCAGGATCATATTGTAGGAATACAGGGAAGATATTATATAGGAATTATACCATTGCTGTTGTTGCCATCGGCGAGTACAATGATCCGGGTGGATGGAAGACAAAGTAGAAGAATCTGGATGACAGCGGTATTGGTAGAATTATTTATTGTAGTGCAATTTGTAGTTGAGGTAATGTAGATATGAAGGGATTACACACGTTTGTAATATGCGCATACAAGGAAAGTCCGTATCTGGAAGAATGTATTCGGTCTTTGAAAGATCAGACGGTGGAGAGTAATATCAAACTTGCCACTTCGACACCGAATGAATATTTGCAGAAGTTATGTGAACAATATGCGATTCCGTATTATGTGCGAGAGGGAAAGTCTAATATATCGTTGGATTGGGAGTTTGCATTATCAGTTGCAGATACGGATTATGTTACAATAGCACACCAGGATGACGTATACGAAGAAGAATATGTGGAACGGGTGGTTGAAGCCATTGAATATGCGGAGAAACAGATGCATCAGCAACCGTTGATTCTCTTTTCGGATTACCGGGAATTGATCGGCGGGGAGAAGTTTGCAAACCGGACGAATCTTAAGATTAAAAGAATATTACTGCATCCGTTGAAAAAGGGTAAAAGACAGAACCGGGTTTTCTGGAAACGCTGGGTGTTACGGTGGGGAAATGCTATCTGCTGCCCAACTGTTACATACCATATGTCTTTGATACGGCAGTATATGGGGCGAGATGCAAGAAAGGTTCTTTTTCAGAAACATTTTCGCAGTAATGTAGACTGGGAGACTTGGGAATGGTTAAGCAGAAAAGAAGGCAGCTTTGTATATATTCCGCATTTGCTTATGGCACACCGCATTCATGAAGGAAGTGAAACCACAGCAACGATTGAAGATCGGCAGCGGGGCGGTGAAGATTATGAGATGTTTTGCAAATTCTGGCCTCGCTGGATGGCGAGATGCCTTACAGGTGCCTATAGTGAGAGTGAAAAGGGAAACATAGTAAACTAGACAAATCATACATGCTGTGCTATGCTTTGCATGATAACGGATAGATAAAATGGAGGCAGTTCATGCGGTTATTAATGGTAATACCTGCGTACAATGAGGAAGACAACATTGTGCGGGTTGTAAATACAATCAAAGAAAAATATCCAGAATATGATTATATTGTTGTGAATGATGGTTCAACCGATCATACTTCGAGACGATGTCATAGGAATGGATTTGAGATTATTGACCTTCCGGTTAATCTGGGATTGGCGGGAGCATTTCAGGCGGGGCTTAAATATGCATATCTTAAGGATTACGACTGCGTTCTTCAATTTGATGCAGATGGACAACATAAACCGGAGTATATAGAAGCGATGCTTGAGAAGCTGGAACAGGGGTATGACATTGTTATCGGATCCCGCTTTGTTACAAAGAAGAAGGAGAAAAGTCTTCGAATGATCGGGGCTAGAATGCTTACTGTTGCGATTAAACTGACAACAGGAAAACGGATATCCGATCCGACTTCCGGGATGCGTATGTTTAATAAGGCAATGATCAAAGAGTTTGCAGTCAATATGAATTACGGGCCGGAACCGGATACGATCTCTTATCTTCTGAAACAGGGAGCGAGCATTGCAGAGGTACAGGTAGAGATGGATGAACGGCAGGCAGGAAAGAGTTATCTGAACCTTACCAGATCGGCTATGTATATGTTCCGGATGCTGATTTCGATTTTGTTAATTCAAAGTTTCCGCAAGAGAGATGAGAAACATGTGATCATGAAGAGAGGACGGTGATAGAATATGTCAATTATGTTACGGGTATTATTGATTACGATGTCTGTGCTCAGCTTGTTTTATGTAATTAGCAAGATACGTAATTCTAAAATGCAGATCGAATATTCTATATTTTGGATATTGATGTCTTTTGTTATGATTATTATGTCGGTATTCCCGGAGATTGTATATTGGATTACGACAACTATGCGTATGATATCACCAGCCAATGTGGTATATTTGTTTATTATTGCGATTTTGTTAGTCAAGAGCTTCATGATGACGATTGAGATATCTAAGTTAGAAGATAAAGTAAAAGATCTTGTGCAACAGATTGGAATTAACGAAAAGATTCAAAAAGAGATTCAGGATGAGGTAGAATCTCAGATTCAGAGCGAAATGGAAAAGCAAAGTTAGATGGGATGAAATGATGGATAAAGATAGAAATCCTAAGGTGTCTATTGTGATACCAATATATAATAGTGAAGCATACGTTATGAAATGTTTAGATTCCCTGGCTAACCAGACATATACGAACATACAGGTTATTGTTATCAATGATGGAAGCACAGATGATTCTGGTAAACTTGCATGTGAATATTGCAAACAGGATGTAAGGTATATCTATCGACAGCAAGGCAATCTGGGTGTTTCGTCTGCACGTAATCTGGGTGTTTCTTTGGCAGATGGGGACTACCTTACTTTTGTGGATGGAGATGATTATGTAGCGCCGGGATATATTGAGAATCTGGTGCAGTGTGCACAAGAGCATCAGGCGCAGATGGTTATTACGGGATTGCGGATGGTAGATGTGGATGGGAATGATATACGTTCGATTATTCCGGGAACTTATGAGAGAGGAAAACACGAGGAATGGACATTCCGGTTATCTGCGGTAGCGGCACATTTATATGAACGTAACTTATGGACAACTTATCAGATGAAATTTTATGAAGGGGAGAGAGGAGAGGACATGCCGGTGTCTCTCTTTTTTGCCGGAGTATGTGATAGAATAGCAACATTGTCGATGGATCAATATTATTATGTACAGCATGCACAATCGGCGATGCATCAATTTCGCGGATTAAAGAAGATATCATTGCCGTATTGTGCATTGGAACAGGCAATACAGAAAGTACAGCAAGTCGGTTTACATAATGACAAAGAGTTCCATGAGTTATTTGTATTGCGAATACTTGCTACATTTATTCAATTGGCCAGGGGGGCAGATCAACAGGAGATTCGCAAATTGTCAGATTATATACAACGAATATTAGCGACGTATTATCCACAATATTATAAGAATTGCTTGACCGGAATATGGAATGATCTGGATATACCGTTCATGCAGAAAGTGTCGGTGAAGGTATTGATTATAGTGAATCGATTCAAGATGGTATATCCATTTCTGCGCTTTGTATGCAGATAGAGATAAGGAGTGAGCTTGTATGCAGACAATTAGTTTTGTGATATTGCATTATGGCAATGTTAAGGTAACCAAAGCATGTGTGGAATCTATTCAGAGGTTGCAGACGACAGATACAATTCATATTATTGTTGTAGATAATGACTGGAATAAGTCCAAAGAAGAACGCAGTCTCTTACGGCAATCCATAGGAGGTATCGAAGTTGTTGAAATGATGGATGATGTGGGATTTTCAAAAGCAAATAATGCGGGATATCAATATACAAGGGAGCATCATAATCCGGATTATATTATTGTTGCCAATAACGATATAACATTTGAACAGAAAGCTTTTTTGGAGATTCTGAAACAAGCGTACAAAGAAACGGAAAGTGACGTGATCGGGCCGGATGTATACAGTACGGCACATAAAGTACATCAAAGTCCGATAGATGTATGTGGAAGAACAGAGGCACAGGTGGATTATACGATACGGATGAATGCATTTGCACTGCGCTTCTTTGCAATCTGTTATCCTTTTCTTCGAAAAAGTATGGGAGTACAAGCGATTAAGAAGAATAGTACGTTATGGAATGAATCGCAGATGGAAGTGGTGCCTTGCGGAGCATGTATTATTGTGACAAGACGATTTATCGAGAAAGAAGAAAGGTTATTTTTGCCAGAGACCAAATTCTACTATGAAGAGTATATATTGCATTATCGCTGCAGTAAGAAAGGATATCGGATTCTGTATTGTCCGAAGTTGCAGGTATTGCATGCAGATGGTGTTGCAACACAGAATAAGACAGAAAATGAAAAGAAAAGAATACAATTTATCATGAAGAATACGTTAGAATCGGCAAGAAGATATCGCCGGTTGCTGCAAAAAGATGATTGGGATGAGTTGTAGAAAGAACAAGGATGCGTAATATGAAGAAACTTTTATGGATTTCGCCTGCAGTGCCTTACGATGCGGTAAGTCATGCAGGAGGAAAGACACATAATTACTATATAAAATATTTTCAAAAGTCAGGACAATATGATATTCATTTGATTTCCCTTGCAGAAGCGGACGAGGTGCCGTTGTTGGATGCAGAGCAATACGGAATCTCTTCGGATGTCTGTGTAGTTGGGGGCAATCTGTTCAAGAATGTGTTCCGTATGGTGTATAATATCAATTCTTTATATAATATAAGGCATCCGCTGTGTCAGACAATATTGAGTTATCAATATAGGGCATTGAAGAAACGGGTGAAGAATTACGCAAAAGAGAATCGGCCGGAGATTGTCATTATGCAATGGACAGGGGCGGCGTTCCTGCTTCCGTATGTACAGGAATTGTTTCCGCAGGCGAAGACGGTAATTATTGAAGAGGATGTTACTTTTCTTGGGTATCAGAGAAGATACGAGCAGGAGAATGATGCACGAAGAAAAGCAAGGTATCGATATAGTTATCAGCATTTGAAGGAGAAAGAACTTAACCTGTTACAGAGAAGCAGCATAGTAGTTGTGAATAATGATAAAGATAGAAGACTGTTAGTAGATAATGGAATAGAAGAGAGTAAGATCTACACAGCGGCAGCATATTATGATGACTATTCCAGCGTGGGGCGGAAACATATAGAACGTAAGGTGTTATTTTATGGAGGAATGCATCGTGAAGAGAATCACAGGGCGGCAATGTGGTTTGCTAAGAATGTGATGCCTCTTTTGAAAGATGACGGGATTACTTTCGAAGTTGTAGGAAATCATCCAAGGAAAGAATGGAATGAAGTACAAAGTGATAAGATACAGGTAGAAGGATTTGTTGAGGATGTAAGCCCGTATTTTGAACATTGTCTTTGCATGGTGGCACCGTTAGAATTAGGAGCCGGCGTTAAGGTTAAGATATTGGAAGGGCTTTCTGCAGGTATTCCGGTGCTGACGAATACGGTTGGAATAGAGGGAATTGCAGCACGAGATGGAAAAGAATATATTCATTGTAATACGGTGCAGGATTATGTTGTGGCTATTCGTAGACTTTTGGAATCACCTGAGGCGGGAAGACAGATTGGGGAAAATGCAAGGCAATTTATGAAGAATCATTACAATCTGAATCGAACCCTGGATGGTCTTATGAAGGTTTTAGAGTAGAGAATTGAATAATTCTGTGTAGTATGATATACTTGAACAGAATATGATATTTTTGGGGAAATGTCGAATATAGAAGAAATAGAAAGAAAGATAGGACAATGTCATGTTAAAACGAATTAAAGAGATATTAAGCTATAAAGATATGATCAAAAGTTTGGTAAAGCGAGAGTTGCGAGGCAGATATCAGAAGTCTGTTTTGGGCTTCTTGTGGTCTTTTATTAGTCCACTTTGTCAGATTGCGGTATTTACAGTTGTGTTTACGTATGTATTTCCGAGTAATATACCAAAGTATTATATCTATTTGATGGTAGGCATGATACCTTGGCAGTTTTTTACAGACTCTTTATCTCAGGGAGCCTGTTCTATTATCTATAATGCGGATATGACCAAGAAGATATATTTTCCGAGAGAGGTTCTTACCATATCTTCAGTTACAGCTAAGTTTGTCAATTTGCTGTTATCAATGATTGTTGTATTCGGATTCATTACATTTTCAGGAATTGGTTTTAGTTATTTATTATTCTTATTACCGTTTGCATTTATTGTGGAATATGCAATTTCACTTGGCTTTGCGTTGTTCTTTGCTGCAATTACGGTATATCTGAGAGATATTGAATATGTAGTTAATGTTATCTTGATGGCGTGGATCTGGGCAACTCCGGTTATGTATGCACCAGAAGGTCTGGTACAGCAATATCCATGGTTAGAGAGTGTCCTTCGTATCAATCCGCTTACTTCTGTTATGTATCTGTATCGGGATATTCTATATTACCATGTGTTACCGGCTAGAATTGATATTATTATCCCGATCGTGTGGGGCGTTGCACTGCTCTTGATTGGTGAGACGGTATTCAAGCATTTAGAAGGTAATTTTGCGGAGGAATTATAGGAATGAGTATGAATAATGATGTTGTAATTAAAGTTGATAATGTGAAGAAGTACTTCAAAGTATATCCTGATAAAGGAAAGACTTTGAAAGACAAGGTGTTGTTTCATAAGAGAAACCGTTTCGAGAAGCGTGAAGTTCTGAAAGGGATCAGCTTTGAGGTGAAACGGGGGGAAGCAATCGGATTAATTGGCAAGAATGGTTGTGGTAAGAGTACAACACTTAAGTTATTGACAAGGATTCTTCGCCCAAATGAAGGAACTATTACGATTGATGGCAGAGTGTCCAGTCTGATCGAACTTGGAGCAGGATTTCATCCTGATCTGACCGGTAGGGAGAACATTTATATCAATGCGTCCATTTTTGGTATTACAGCCAAGGAAGTGGACGAAAGATTAGATGATATCATCCGGTTTTCAGAATTAGAGGAGTATATTGATAATCCAGTGCGTACTTACTCATCCGGTATGTATATGCGACTGGCTTTTTCTGTTGCTATTAATGTAGATGCAGATATTCTATTGATCGATGAGATCCTGGCGGTTGGAGACATGAACTTCCAGGAGAAATGTTTCCAGAAATTGCAGGAGATTAAGAGAAATGGAACAACGATTGTTATTGTATCTCATGCGCAGGGGCAGATTGAGAAGATCTGCGATCGGTGTATCTGGATTGAAGAAGGCGTAATCAGGGATGAAGGACCAACCAAGCTGATTGGTAAAGAATATCGCTTAGCAATGGAAGGAATGCGCGCAGACCGGGCCAGAAAAGAAGCAGAGGAAGAGATGGCAAAGCTTCGTAAAGAGGAAGAAGAAGCTGCACAGCGGGAGAAAGAAGAAAAGAAACGCCTTAAAAAAGAAGAGGAAGAGAGAAGATTAGCAGAGGAACAGCGCAAGAAAGAGGAAAGAGAGCGTAAGATTAAGAATCTGACTTGCCGGGAAATCTGCAAGCAGTGTGGACCGGACGCACATAGAGAAGGTAGTGGTAAAGTTGAGTTTACGGAAGCCTCTATAGGGGATGGAGTTTCGCGCTTGAGTTTTAATTTAGGTGATGAAGTATCAATTAGAATGAAGCTGAAAACTACTCAAAACAATGAAAAAAAAGGTATCAAGGTATCAGTTGGAATAACAAGAAATGATTGGGTATATTGTTTTGGCACTTCGACGCAAAAATTTGTTGGGAAATATATTCAGATTGAAGAAGAGAAAGAAATAGTATTTTCGTTTAAAAATAAATTACTACAAGGTAAATATTTTGTTGATTTATTGATTGAGGATGAAGATGGAGAAAAGTATGATGTCCTCTATCAAATAATGGAATTTGAAATTGAAAATCCAAAGTATAGGGAAGTTGGTGTCGCACAATTAGATTATGAATGGAAAATTTGATTTTAGAGGAGAGAATGATGGGACAAGATAAGAAGATTATATATTCAGATGGAGATATAGAGTCGGTAATATTGAACACGATTGATAATCCTGTAGAATTTCAAAAATTGTGTGGCGAACCAGGGGCAGTTTTTCACAATTTTACAAAGTGTAGGGAAAATTTAATAAATTGGTATCCGTTTAAAGAAAATAGTACAGTGCTAGAGATTGGAGCTGGAATGGGGGCATTAACAGGTTGCCTTTGTGATAGATGTGGAGAAGTTGTGGCTATCGAAGAGTCTTCAAGAAGAGCAGAAATTATTCTTAAAAGACATAAAAAGTACTCTAATTTAAAAGTTATATCAGATAATATATACGATCATGAATTTAATACAAAATTTGACTATATTTTATTAATAGGTGTTTTGGAGTATGTTGGGATAAATAATGTAGAAGGTGACCCGTATGCTAGATTATTGAACAAGATAAGGGATTTGTTGAAAGATGATGGAGTGCTATTGTTAGCAATCGAAAATAAATTTGGCCTAAAATATTGGTGTGGTGCGGCAGAAGATCATACAGGGAAAGCTTTTGACGGAATTAATGATTATAAAATGAATAGTGCAACAGGCCGATATAGTAAATCTGGCGTGCGGACATTTTCTAGAGATGAATTATATACAATGTTGAAAAAGACCGGATATAAAGATGAGCGATTTTATTATCCATTGCCTGATTATAAATTCCCGTCTTTTGTGTTTTCGGATCAACATTTGCCGGACATAGATAATATTAGAGCTATTAAATTCACATATCCGCAAGAATCGGAATTAATTGCAAATGAAAAAGAACTTTATAAGGATATTATAGATAATAATATATTTCCATTTTTTGCAAATTCTTTTTTGGTAGAAGCATCTAAAGGTCAATTGTCGGAGAATAATATTGTATTTGTTTCTCATAAAAGAGATTATAAGGTGGAATATAATGTAAGCACCCTTATTGATAGTCATAACAGAGTAAATAAGGTGGCTAATAGTGAGGAGGCAAAAAGGCATTTAATTACTATCCAAAAAAATAGAATGGAATTATATGCTAAAGGGGTAAATATAATAGGTACAGAGCTGTGTGATGATTGTAAGATGGCTATTGATTATAGTGATTTACCATTGGCAATAGATGTGTTTAATGAGAATGCAGCGCAAGGAAATCTACAGCAAGTTAAAAAAATGCTTGGTGAATTAGAAAAAAACATATATCTGTCGTCAGAAATACACATGGGAGAGCCTTGTAGTATTGTAGATATTAATGTTACTGATGAGAAAATTTTAGATCGTGGATATATTGATATGACATTTATCAATAGTTTTTATGATGAAGGACAGCTGATTTTTTTTGATCAGGAATGGTGTTTGCCTAATATTCCAGTCAAATATATATTGTATCGAGCTGTTAAGTATTCAAAAAAGGCAATACAAGAGAATATTGCGGAAATATTGTATAATGATTTTGGTATATATGATTCTATGAGGAAGGCATTTGATGCTTTTGAGATGGATATGATCAATTCCATGATGAATAAGGCTAATTGTAGTGTGTTTGATCCTATGATGTATCATGATGGATTGAAAATATATCCAGAATCGAGGAAAGCAGTAAACGCTTTGTCGTGTGAGATTAGAGAAAAGAATGAGGAAATAGACCGAAAAAATGAAAAAATAAAGTATAATATTGCAAAAATAGATGAATTAGAAAATACAGTTAGTGTTGATAAAGATGTAATTGCACAACAAAATGTTGCGATTCAGCAACGTGATATTACCATCAACAACCAACGCGGGCATATTGAACAATTATTAGAGGTAGATCGCCATTATCAGAATATTGTCCGGTCAAAAGGATGGCGGTTAGTAAGTTTTCCTGGCAGGGTTTTTGAAAAGTTATATCCAGTGGGAACACCACGAAGAAGAAGAATTAGTAATGTGGTCAAATATGTGAAGGCAGTAAATATTACAAATATCAAATTTGTTGCCAATGCATTCCGTAAAGGCGGAATGAAACAAGTCCGCAAGGAGATGAATGCATTTAAGTATCGTTGTAACAACGAGCTTCCAAGTGTAGAACCTCAGATATGGGAGGTTGATGAGATTACAGATTTGTCACAGTGTGATAAGCTTGTGTTTAAAAAATGGGATGCACCGAAAGTATCCATTGTAATTCCTGTATATAATCAGTTTACGTACACATATAATTGTTTGAAATCTATTCTGGAAAATAGTGGTGATGTGTCTTACGAGATCATTATTGCAGATGATGTGTCAAATGATCTGACAACGAGGTTATCAGAGATCGCAGAGAACATACAGATTGCCCGGAATAAAGAGAATCAGAGATTCTTGCGGAATTGCAATCAGGCGGCAAAGTATGCAAAGGGTGAATATATCTTATTCCTGAATAATGACACGCAGGTACAGGAGAATTGGTTGCAGCCATTAGTCGAGTTGATGGAGCGGGATGATTCAATCGGTATGGTAGGATCAAAGTTGATTTATCCGGATGGTTCATTACAGGAAGCAGGAGGAATTATCTGGGGAGATGGACATGCGTGGAATTATGGAAATGGTCAGAATGCCAATAAGCCGGAGTTCAATTATGTGAAAGAAGTAGATTATATATCCGGTGCTGCCATTATGATCCGGACAGCTTTATGGGAAGAGATAGGTGGTTTTGATGAATTATTTGCTCCGGCATATTGTGAAGATTCGGATCTTGCATTTGAAGTTCGAAAACATGGATATAAGCTGATGTATCAGCCGGCTTCTGTTGTTGTGCACTTTGAGGGTAAGTCTAACGGAACGGATCTGAATACGGGAGTTAAGAGTTATCAGGTAGAGAATTCAAAGAAATTAGCAGAAAAGTGGAAAGAGGAATTTGCCAGACAGTCACAGACAGAAGATGATCTGTTCCATGCCAGAGAACGTAGTCAGAATAAGAAGACAATATTGGTGATTGATCATTATGTACCTCAGTTTGATAAAGATGCAGGTTCTAAGACAACGTGGCAGTATCTAAAGATGTTTGTGAAGCAGGGTTATAATGTCAAATTTATAGGAGATAATTTCTTCCAAGATGATGAATATACTCCTGTTTTGGAACAGTATGGAATTGAAGTGCTGTATGGCCCTTGGTATGCTGAGAATTATAAACAGTGGATTATAGATAATCAGGATAACATTGATTTTGTATATCTGAACCGGCCACATATTACGGAGAAATACATTGACTTTATTAAGAATGAAACGAATATCAAGTGTATTTATTATGGACATGATCTGCATTTTCTGCGCATCTTCCGAGAATATGAATTATGCAAGGATGAGACATTATTGCAGGAGTCAGAGGACTGGAAACGTAGAGAATTTGCTATCATGAAGCAGGCAGATATCAATTATTATCCATCTTATGTAGAAGTGGATGAGATTCATAAGGTAGATTCTTCTATTCCGGCTAAGGCAATTACTGCCTATGTATATGAAGAATTTCGGGATGATATCTCTCTTGATTTTGCACAGAAGAATGGAATCTTATTTGTTGGTGGATTCGGACATCCGCCAAATGAGGATGCAGTACTCTGGTTTGCCAAGGAGGTATATCCGTTAATTACCAAGAAGCAGGATATTCCATTCTATATCGTTGGTTCAAATGCAACCGATGCTGTTAAGAGATTAAATAGTAAGAATATTATAGTAAAAGGCTTTGTGACAGAAGAGGAATTAAAAGAGCTATATGATACTTGTAAATTAGTTGTGGTACCACTTCGTTACGGAGCAGGCGTAAAGGGAAAGGTAGTGGAAGCGTTATATTATGGTACGCCTATGGTAACAACAACGGTTGGTATCGAAGGAATTAAAGGTGCGGAAGAATTTATGGAAGTGGCAGATGAGCCGGAAGAATTTGCACAGAAGGTTCTTACTCTTTATAATGATAATGACCGTTTGGTTAAGACGGTAGAAGATTATCAGAAGTATATTAAGGCACATAATAGTATTGATGCCGTGTGGGATATCGTGAAAGAAGATTTTCAATAACAAAAAGGAGAAGTGTATGATTATTACCAAAACACCATTTCGTATGTCATTTTTTGGCGGAGGAACAGATATGCCGGAATTCTTTAATGAACATAGCGGAGCTGTTATCTCTACAACATTTGATAAGTATTGTTATGTAAATGTACGGCATTTGCCAAGATTTTTTGATTATAAGACTGAGCTTGCGTATTCTAAGATGGAACGGGTTGTAGATACGGAGGATATTGTACATCCTGCAATCCGGGAAGCTATGAAGTATCTGGATATGCATGAGATCCGTCTGACATATGAAGCGGATCTGCCTGCACGTTCCGGTCTTGGGACGAGCAGTTCTTTTGCGGTAGGAATGTTGTCTGCATTCTATGCCTTGAAGGGAAAATATGCAGATAAGAAGAAATTAGCAGACGAGGCAATCTATCTGGAGCGTACGTTATGTAACGAAGCAGGCGGATGGCAGGATCAGATTGCTGCTTCTTATGGTGGACTGAACCGTATTAATTTCAATGCAGATGGATATACGGTTGATCCGATTATTATCTCCCCTGAGAGAAAGAAACAGTTTAATGATAATCTGTTATTGTTCTTTACGGGATTTACACATTTTTCGGCAGAAGTACAGGCGTCAAACAAAGGCGTGGATAAGACGAAACAGAAGTTAGAGATGTTACAACTTGTGGATGAGGCACAGGCGGTATTGACGGATAAATATGCGGATCTGGATGAGTTTGGCCGATTGCTTGATACAACCTGGCGTTTGAAGAGACAGACAGGTGCTAAGATATCCACGGACTCCATTGATGCATTATATGAAAGAGGAATCAAAGCGGGAGCATTGGGTGGTAAGTTGCTTGGAGCCGGTGGCGGTGGATTCTTATTGTTCTATGTGACGCCGGATAAGCAAAAGGATGTGATTCATGCCATGTCTGATCTGATGCATGTACCATTTGCCTTTGAAAATGGTGGAACCAGAGTGATTCATTACACACCGGAGACATATATACCGGAAGAAGATAACAAGTAGGAGAAAGGGAAAAAGTCGGATATGAAAACAGTGATTATGGCAGGCGGCAGGGGTACAAGAATCTCATCTGTTGCAAGTGATATCCCCAAACCAATGATTCCAATAGAAGGAAAACCGATTCTGGAACGGGAATTAGAATGCTTAAGAGATCAGGGATTTGACGACATCATTCTAACAGTAAGCCATCTCGGGAATATTATCATGGATTATTTTGGTGACGGCAGTGGGGTGTCACCGGTAACGGGAAAACCATTTGGCGTGCATATTGAATACTATTTTGAGAAGGAACCACTTGGCAATGCAGGAGCCTTATTCCAGATCAGGGAGAAATTGACAGAGGATTTTCTACTATTAAATGCCGATGCAATGTTTGATGTGGACTTTAACCGCTTTGTGTCATATCACAGAGAAAAAGGCGGACTTGTTACCCTGTTTACGCATCCCAATGATCATCCTTATGATAGTGGATTGATCATTGCAGATGAAAAAGGTGCTGTGTTGCAATGGCTTGCGAAAGAAGATGAACGTCCGGAGTATTATCGCAACCGGGTGAATGCGGGACTTCATGTAATCTCACCCAAAGTGTTGCAAACATCGATTGATACACCGAAGATCGATCTGGATCGACAGTTATTAAAGCCACTATCCGGAACGGGACGAATGTTTGTATATGACAGCCCGGAGTATGTGAAGGACATGGGAACACCGGAGAGGTATTACGCTGTGTGCGAGGATGTCAGAATCGGGAAGGTAACAGCGAAAAATCTTCGCAATAAGCAGAAAGCGGTGTTTTTAGACCGGGATGGTACCATTAATGAATATGTTGGATTTTTGAGAAATATTGATGAGTTTCGACTGATCGATGGTGTGTCAGAAGCTATTCGGAAGATTAATCAGAGTGGTTATCTTGCTATTGTTGTAACGAATCAGCCTGTCATCGCACGTGGTGAGGTGACATTGGAAGAATTGCAGGAAATTCATAACAAGATGGAGACACTGCTTGGCAAAGAAGGAGCTTATGTAGATGCTATCTATTATTGTCCACATCACCCGGATAAGGGATTTGAAGGTGAACGACCGGAATATAAGATAGAATGTAATTGCAGAAAGCCAAAACCGGGCATGTTATTGCAGGCAGCAAAGGATTTCAATATTGATCTTTCCGTATCCTATATGGTAGGAGATGGAAAGAATGATATAGAGGCAGGGAAGGCTGCGGGCTGTAAGAGTGTGTTATTGAAACCAGAGACAGATATAGTAGAGCAAGAAGATGTGTGTTCTAGTCTGTTGCAGTTTGTAGAAC
>QWCE01000962.1_pt1 | contig 48623 bp, 47 predicted proteins | sample 1972531 | NCBI WGS metagenome assembly QWCE01 (sample SAMN09866716, study PRJNA288562) | Human gut metagenome isolate term4_stool, whole genome shotgun sequencing... | reverse complement strand
ATATGGCACATGATGATACTTTGAAGAGATTGCAATTTGGTAAGTACCAATTTTATTTACCACATAGCCGTCCATAGTAATAGAGTCGGCGGCAGATGTAAAGATATTAATATCTTTTTCCTTAAGCACTTGGCTTACCATGTTGTCCGTAATTACAGTTGTGTCAAATCCCATATCATGACACACCGATGCAGTTAATCTGGAACCTTGAAAGTAGGGTCTTGTCTCAGGAACCCATATACGAAGATTAAGTCCCTTCTCCTTTGCCTCACGAAGCATTGTGCCTACAATGGTTTCTCCAAAACATTGAGTCATAACATTGAAATTGTCTTCCATTAAACTGACTAAATGCCTTCCCACAACTGTCATGGTGGAGTAGCGCCTGTTTAAAGACTCGATTGTTAAATCAAAAATAGCTTTGTCTGTGGCACGCCCTTCAGTTAGCGCCTTTTCAAAAACTTTTAATGATTTTCTACAGACCTTCCCCATTCTATTTGAAGTTGTAGGCCTTGCGTAGGTTAATGCATGGGCAGCCTCTTTCATAAATTCAAGTTGTTTTTCTTCACTTTTGTTTCTACATTCATAGGCGGCAAGAGCCATACCCATGCCACATGCAGTGTATGGCCCTGCAGATTGGGTCACCATGTCCTTAATCGCCTTTGCAACTTCAACGTAGCTATTACAATACACAAAGGAAACTTCTGTCGGATACACTCTTCTGTCCAAAATGCTAACACGTCCATCTTCATACCACGCCACGTTTTCATAACGCAACATAAAAGCCATGTCATAGTCCTGTCTTTTCATTATGCACCTCTAATATGATTATATCAAAACAAAGAGGCAAAATAAAAAATAGAGGAAGCACGCTTCCTCTACATTATTAATTTTCAGTCCCTTCTACATCTGGTTTATTTAAATTTACTTTATCAGGATTATTGGTATATACCTTTCCATTAAATTCAATATCACCATCTTCTTTTACCTTAATGGTTTCTTCAAGTCCGTCAGCTTTTATTTCGTTGTTTTCTTTGTCATAGATTGGATTTTGGTATTCCCTTTCGTCTAAGTAGTACTTTGGTCCAGACTCAGATTTGCTCTTCTTTTGTTTATACATTTCAGATTCTACCATCTCGCTTATTATTACCTTGTCATCTTTAAACATGATTACATTTCCCTTAGATCCACTATAGTACTCATCTTCCTCTGCTGTAAAAAGATGTAGGTAGTCTTTGTTTGCAAAACTTTTTTTGTAGTTTCCCTTGCTTCCACATGAAACTAAAAATATTGCAACAAGACATAACATAGCAACAAAAATTTTATTTGTCTTTTTCATAATAACCTCCTTGGCATATTTTTAACTTATACTTTAAGTTAATATAACTATACCATACCCCCCCCGAATATTCAAACGTTTTCATTGATTTTTTATTATTTTTTATTTTACAAGAAAATTTTACTCCTTCTCAATTTAAAACCACTGCCAAGTATTGTACTTAACAATGGTTTAATTTTTATAAAAAGTCTTTCTTTAAAAATGCACTTTTGCCTAAGAAATTAAAAATCGAAATTTCTAAGCTTGCTATCAAAATATATTTAATTATCAACATTTGATTAATCATAAAATCATATTTCAGCAAGCACTGTCCAACTAAAATTGCAAATTTTGGAAAAAATAACTCATTAACCATAAGTATTAAAAAAACTACCCAAGCATAGACTTTTGAATTTGTTAATTCAGTTATTATTAACATAAGGAAACTAATAACTAATGAACTAAAAAATAATCCACTTATAAATAAAAATAGTATCCATGTAAATCCTATATCTATAGTTCCATTTGTTATATCACAGAAAAAAGATTTAGTACTGTTCCAGTTAATTAATGGTAATTCTGGAAATCTTAACTTGCAATAAATAAACAATGTCAATGTTAAAACTGTTATAAATTTAAAAATCACAATTACACTATTTTTCATTCTACTTTTATATATATTTTCCCTGCTTCCAAAAGATAAAATTGCACATGGATTTTCATATCGCTTATTTAATGACGATATAAATAACATCATTACAGGTAAAATAAAAAAACCTATAAGCAATGGACTACAATATTGTGTAAATAAGTCTGCTAAACAATAATATCCTATTTCTTTTTCAAAGTTTTCTATTGAAATGACAACTCCTTTGATTGAAGCAATGGTTAATAAAATCGTGACTATATAAAATTTAGATTTTCTGTACATATTAAAAGTCCTTTTTGTAATTATATTGATACCATAGCGGAACAGCAGATAACAAAAATAAAACAATAATTAAAATTAAAGATTTTGTTAAAGTTATATTTCCTCCCACTGGATTTAGATATCCTTTAAAACTTATAAAAATCTTTGGGTATAATAGCGACATAAGATCCGTGAAAATCCATATTATAAACGGAACAAACAACGGAGTATAGAACTTGTCCTCTAATATTACCGATGCCAATCCAACGTTTGAAATCAAACCTGCAAAAACAAAAATATTCACTAAGTATATTAGCAAATAAATGCTCGGTTTATTATAAAACAAGTAGAATATCAACTTGCTACTTTGATATCCAACTTCAAAAGTAGAGGTTTCAATAAATGGTTTCATCCATGTGGATGTTGTTAAATGCAATAGTAAGCTAAATATTAGAGGGATTATACATGATATTCCACTTACAAGAAAATTAGCACACCAAATACTTATGTAATATTTTTTCGGATTTGTCCTTGTTAGCACATTTTTTATTCTCCCAAATTTCCTGTCAATATAGTAGGAACTTGCAAATGGAATTGCTGCCAGAAAAGGAAAAATCTCCCAAAAAATAGAACTATAGAAGCTGTTTAACTCTCCCCCAAGCCATCTATTATGAATGTTATTTATTCCAGCACCAACAGTAGTCACATTGTTTTCTTTCAAAAACTCTAAATATTCTCCAGTTAATAATCCTTTAACTATAAACTGAATGATTGCGATTGTAATACCAATAATTATTGTAATTTTAAAGGAGTTTCCCATTACACTCCTTTTAAATTCAGATTTAAATTCTTTCATGCCATCACCTTTAGTTTACTTTTATTTTTTGATGAACTGGATAATATGAAACAGTCAAAAATATGTCATTTTTTTCAAAATTTTCCCATACTTCTTTAGGATCATTAATGTCTAAAAACGTTACTACCATATAAACTTCATTTTCTTCACCAGGCAAAATATCAAATCCTTTTATCCTTTCGGATTCCCACTTATTTGTTTCTTTGTTATAATTTATAGTTTTGTACATATTCATAGGTGAAACCATATTCTTTGTTGCAAGATAACTTATTGGGAAAAGATTGTATTCTACACTTTCTTTAATATCACCTTGATTCATAAATACAGAGTGAATGATTACTGCCTTTTGATTATATTCTGGAAAATAATCTTCGTCCCCACTTAATTCTAAGTAATCCTCTTTTGAAACTATTTTGCTATCCTTAACTTTTATATAGCAATTTTTCGTCCCATATATTTTAACTACATCACCTTTTTTATATATTTTAGTTGATGGGGCAGGGTACTCTAATTGTCTTTTTGCTATCCCAAAAGCTAAGCCAATAAATCCTAAAATTATAATACTTAAAAAAATTCGTCTTTTTAATTTTAAATTACTTTTCAATTTTTATTTACAACCTCCCCATTTTGCATTTCTATGATTTCATCCGTTAACTCTTCTAAGTCTTCCAAATCATGAGAGGCTATTATAATTAATTTTCCCTCTTTTTCTTTTTTTAAAATTAAATCTTTTAAGTCATTAACTGCTTTTTCATCTAAAGCATTCATAGGCTCATCCAATAAAATAAGTTCAGGATCTTCCATAAAAGCCATACAAAGTCCAAGCTTTTGTTTCATTCCAAGGGAATATTTTTTTACTGGCTTTTTACTTTCTGGTTCTAAATCAAAATACTTCATTATTTCGTTTATTTCTTTATCTGAGACAACACTTTTTATGTCTGCTATGTTTTTTAAATTTTCTTTACCTGAAAGCTCTGGTATATATCCTGGATTCTCAATCAATACTCCAACACTTGGCGGAAATGACAAATCATCACCCAAAATTTTATCATCTATTTTTATAGTTCCTTTGTCCGGTAAAATGAGTCCAGATATAGCCCTTAGGAGCATAGTCTTGCCACTTCCATTTCTCCCTTTTAATCCATATACCTTTCCACTTTCAAAATATAAATTTATGTTATTAAGAACTAAACCTTTATCAAATGATTTAGAAATATTATCTATGTTAATTTTCATTTTTCCTCCATTTATAATACATCTAACTTTCTAACATATACGATTCCAAAAATATACATAGTTATATTTAGTACTATCAAAACCACTATACCTAATGCATCATTAACCAAAAACTTTGAATAATTCATGTTTCTAATGCTCATCGAATAATTCATAAATAAAATTGGTATATCAAAAAAAAGTGACGCAAACATAATAATAAAAGAAGATATATAAGATGTCATATTTTTATTAATTACAAGTTCAACAGTAGAAAGGATCGATGTCATAGTGATAATACATAATAAAGGCAACAGAATAAGTCGTAAAAATAATATTTTAAAATTTAAATTTTCAGGTATTGTTATAAGATGTGAGTTTAAATACAATTCATTAAAAAGTAACTCTCTTTCATTTTTAAAATTATAAAAATTACTACATTTTAATATAACTATGAAAACAAAAAATAGTATAATATTATTTATTTGAAATTCTCTCCACTTTTTCTTCCACCATTTTTGCCTACTTTTTTCACGTATTAAAATCTGTATAGAAGTTCCATACTCATCTAAATTAAATTCTTTATAAATCATATAGAACCACAAACTATGAAAAACTATCCATATATAGGGCAATTCTTTAACAAAGTATGTATCACCAATTTCAAAATATTTTGCTCCGCTAAAAAAAAGCCATAGCTCATCCCAAAAAGAAAGAGATCTTTTTACAATAGGATCCATGTTTTCTAAATATCCATAATGATAAATTTGAAATAAAATGATGCAGATAACCATAGAAAATATTACAATTCTTTGCCTTTTGACAAATTTCATAAAGCTATTTATCATTATATTCACCTATTCTAAATCTATTTTTACAGCTCTTGCTAATGGCTCTTTTTCAGCCTTACCTCTTGGAAAATCTATACTCCAATATAACGAATCCTTGAATTGATCTAAATCTTTGTCCCAAACAACAAATGAAATTACTACATTTTTCTTTTCTCCCTTTTTAAATCCATGCCCATTGAAAACCATATCTTTTCCACTTATCTTATCAGAAAAAAGAACCGTTGCCGTTATAGGCTTTCCACCACCTATCAAAGAATTCCCCAAAGATACAACTACTTCTGGTTCATCTGATATATTCTCTCCTGTAGAATATACCTTTAAATAAGATACATCATTTTCTAAAACACCATCATCAGAAATTTCAATAGGAATATCTTTGCCAGCTTGTTTATTAAAATTTATATACTTTTCATTATCTTCAAAATATTCTTTTAGTCCCGCTATATCTTCTGGTGTTTTACTAACCACTATCTTGTCTAAAGTCAATTGGAAAACATCATTTTTTATTGTTTCACCTACTTTATAGATAGTTTTGTCTTCATCTTTTAGATTACTTTTATTAATTTCTCCTATGCCAATTGTGATAAATTTATAGATTACTGGTACTGCTATTAATGCCAGCACTATCCATTTTAAATTTTTTCTTTTCATATAACCACCAATTTAAAATATTTAAAATAAGGGGGACAGTTTTTGTTTTAAATATTAATAAAAACTTTATTCAATTATTAATTTAATCTTCTGGTATCTGTATAACCTTGATAATTATCTGGACTAAATAATCCCTTTACATACGGAGTAGATAAACTTGCACCTTTTTCAATTCTTGGCACAGCTCTTTGCCCTACTCTTACAGTACTTGACCCTACCATTTCTTGTCCAGTACTTAAATGCATTTTTGGAAAGCTACTTTTCTTTATGCCTTTACCATAGTCTTGTAACCTAATTGATTCAACATAAAATCTATTTAAAGTACATTTTACATATGATGATGAATTATCTGCTTTTTCAACTCTTCTATGTTCGCCAAAATTTACAGTAAATTTACTTTCATAAACTTTAAATTCATGCCAAAATTCTGTATCAGCATGATTGTTAGCTACTGATATTGTGCCTATGGCAATTGTCGCTAACAGCAGTATATTAAACCCTAACAATATAAAGTTTTTTGTTTTTTTCATATTTGTATCCTTTCTTTTTCTTTCCCCCTTATTTCTTTCTTCTTCTGTGAGATAACACATTTTTCCAAACGTTTTCTTTATTTAATTATACTCCCCATTATATAATAATGTCAAATCTAAATACATTATTTTTAATAAATGTAACTTACAAAGTTGAATATTATCATCTACCTTAACTCAAATGTTTCTACAACACAAATTTAATCTCGTTAGTTAACATTATGTTTGTTTTAATTAAAATAAAAAACCTCGGATTTTTCCAAGGTTTAATTCTATTCCTCTATTCCCACCATTACTGAAGTGGCTTTTATCTGCGTAGGCAACTTTTCCTACTTCTAAGTTTAGTTCTTTTATCCCATCATAGAGACTATTGATGAGATAATATTTCTTTCTCCTAAAATTTTATATTTAATTCCACAGGGCAGTGATCTGAACCCATAACTTGGTCCAATATGTCTGCAGAAACTAAATTATCTTTTAAAGCTTCTGATACTAAAAAGTAGTCAATCCTCCAGCCTATGTTTCTATCTCTGGACTTTGCAAAGTATGACCACCAGCTGTATCTGTCCGTTGCATCTGGATAAAAATATCTAAAAGTATCTATAAAGCCTGAGTCTAAAAGCTTTGTCATTTCAGTTCTCTCTTCATCGGTAAAGCCTGCGTTTCTTCTATTGGTGTCAGGGTTTTTAAGGTCAATCTCCTTATGTGCCACGTTTAAGTCGCCACATAGTACAACTGGCTTTGACTCTTCGAGACTTTTTAAATATTCTCTAAATAGTTTTTCCCACACAGTTGTTCTATACTCAAGTCTTTCAAGGCCTCTCTTTGAATTTGGCGTGTAGCATGTAACAAAGAAAAAGTCTTCGAACTCACAGGTTATTACTCTACCTTCGTCGTCATGTTCAGGTATTCCAATGCCATATCTCACACTAAGTGGTTCTATTTTACTTATTACAGCCGTGCCTGAATACCCTGGTCTTTCCGCTCCATTTATATATACAAATTTTTCAGGAAATTCAAATTCCCATTGATGCTCTTGCATCTTTATTTCCTGTAGCCCAATAACATCTGGGTCTACTTCATTGTAGAAGTCCATAAACCCCTTTTTCATACAAGCTCTAAGTCCGTTAACATTCCATGATATTAATTTCATTTTTCCTCCGTATTTCAAATTTATTTTATCTTATCATTATTATATCCATTACTACTCTATTATATATTAAAGAAGAAAACAGTCCAACCATGTTAAAGTCGTAAAATTCTTTTTCAAATGTTATAATAACTTATAGAAAGAGAGGTATTTATGACTACAAATGGATTTAAATTAATTTCTGAAGAATTTATAGATGATATTTCTTCAAATGTTAAAATTTTTGAACATGAGAAGACAAAGGCAAGGCTAATGGCCGTTGAAAATGACGATGACAACAAGGTGTTTGGTATTGGATTTAGAACTCCACCTCATAACTCTACTGGAGTTGCCCATATACTGGAACACTGTGTGTTAAATGGTTCAAGAAAGTTTAAAACAAGAGAGCCTTTTATGGATATGTTAAAGACATCTCTTCAAACTTTTTTAAATGCCATGACATTTTCTGACAAGACCATCTACCCTATTGCCAGCAGAAACGACAAGGACTTCCACAACCTTATGGATGTGTATTTAGACGCTGTGTTCTTCCCTGCTGTAAGAACTAAAAAGGAAATCTTTTTACAAGAGGGATGGCACTACGAACTAAAGGACAGAGACGACAAGTTAAGTTACAAGGGCGTTGTGTATAACGAAATGAAGGGTGCATACTCTTCTAAGGACACAATAATGTACCAAGAGTTTGCAAAGGGACTTTTCCCTGACTCAATCTATGGCAACGAGTCCGGCGGCTATCCATATGATATTCCAAATCTTTCATATGAAGAGTTTGTTGGCTTCTACGACAAACTATACCATCCATCAAACTCATTTATCTTTTTATATGGCGACATGAACACTGATGAGCAGTTAAAGTTTATTGACCAAGAATATCTATCACATTTTGAAGAGGACGAAATAGATTCAAAGATTGAAATCCAAAAGGATTTTGACAAGGAGAGAGACTTTAATGTTTCATACTCTATCTCTTCCGATGAAGACCCTAAGAACAAGGACATGCTTATCTATGGTGTTAGATCTGGATTTAAATACGACCCAGTGGATGCATTAACAAACTCCATTATTAGGGATACTCTATTTGAAAATGACGGTTCCCCACTAAAGCTTGCCCTATTGGAAAGTGGAATTGGCGAAGACATTGACGGACTTTACACCGACGGAATGGAAATGGGCCTTGGTCTTGTGGCTATTAACACTACAAAGGACAAGAAAGATGAGTTCAGAAATATAATTGAAGATGAACTTAAAAAGATTGTTAAAGACGGAATGGACTCTAAGAAGATTGAAGCTGCAATAAACAAGATGGAATATAACATTCGAGAAGCTGAAAACTTTGCTACCAAGGGTATAATCTACTTTATAAATTGCCTTGACACTTGGCTATATGACAAGGACCCTACTATTAACTTCAAGTTTGAAGATGTGCTTTCAAAGATTAGAGAAAAAATTGGCACCGACTACTTTGAAAAGTATATTGAAGAAAAGATTTTAAATAATCCAAATAAAGTTATTATTTCTCTTGAAGCCACTCCTGGACTAAATATGGAAAAGGACAAGGAAGTGGATAAAAAACTTCAAGAGTATAAGAAAAGCCTAAGCGAAAAAGAATTGGAAGAACTTTTAGAACAAAATAGAGTTCTTGAAAAATTCCAAAACTCAGAAGATACAGAGGAAGAAAAGAATACTATTCCAAAACTTAAACTTGAAGACATCGAAAGCAAAGTTTTAGAAATTCCTACTGAAGAGTTGAAGAAGGATAACCATGTTGTACTTTACCACGACCTTTTCACTGGTAAGATAAACTATATTACCCTTGCCTTCGACTTAGACTGGGCAGAAAAGGAAGACATACAATATATTGCTCTACTTTCCGATATGCTTACAAAGGTTTCAACTAAAAACCACTCCTACAAGGACATGGAAACAGAACTTTTCCTAAAGACCGGTGGTATTGATACAAGTTTAAGCACAATCGTAGACTATAAAGACCCTAAGAAGTACTATAAGAAGTTTAGAGTTTCTTCAAAAGCAATCGGCGAAAAATCAAAGGATATGTTTGAACTAATAGAAGATGTGCTACTTGGAAGTAAATTTGACGACAGAGCGAGAATGAAAGAATTAATCTCTCAAATACTAATAAACTTGGAAAATCAAATCCTTTCTTCTGGACATTCCATTGCAATCCTTCGAACACAATCATATCAAAGCCAAGTTGGAATGTTCAACGATATGATTGGTGGAGTTTCCTACTACGACTTCGTAAGGGATTTAAATAAAAACTTTGACGACAAATTTGAAGAGATTAAGACAAAACTTGTTGAAGTTCAAGAAAAGACCTTTAACCAAAATAAACTTATATTAAATGTTACAACAGACAGTGAGGAGTTTGAAAGAGTTGAAAAAGAAGGAGAAGAATTTATAAATTCTCTTTCAAATAAAGAACTTCCAAGTGTAAACCTTGTGTTTGACTTAGAAAAGAAAAATGAAGGAATAACTTCTTCATCAAATGTAAACTACGTTGCAAAGTCATTTACCTTTGAACCAGATGAGTTTGAGTTTGACGGATCAATGTTTGTAATTTCATCAATGCTAAGCCTAACCTATATCTACAACTCCATTAGGGCCCAAGGTGGCGCATATGGATGTGGAATGGGAATTAGTGAGTCAGGAACAGTTCACATGTACTCATTTAGAGACCCTAATGTTAAAAACACCGTTGATGTTTACAATTCAGTGGCAGAGTACTTGAGAAACTTAAAGCTTTCAAAGGAAGAACTTTCAAGCTTTATAATTGGATCACTAAACAAATTTAACCCTCCACTTACAAATATGCAAAAGGGACAAGTTGCACTTACAATGTACCTTTCAGGAAAGACAACTGAAGACCTTAACAAAAATCTTAAAGAAGCCCTTGAAACAAAAGCAGAAGACTTTGAAAAAGTTGCAAAACTTATTGAAAGAGCAATGAAAGAAGATTACATTGCAACAATTGGAAACAACGAAAAAATAAAAGAAGACGGCGAAGTATTTAAAGAAATACGTCCTTTAAATAAGTAAAAAATTCCCGGTAGTATGAGCTACCGGGTTTTTATATATTAGCATGAATTGTAGGTTTGGTGGTGTGAAATAATTTTTTGTATCAACCTAAATCCTGATATAGGGTAAGGGTAGATACATTTTTTTATGTATCAATACCTATCCATTCCTATAGGAATGGAGCTTGTCTTAATTTTACACGACTTTAATAAACTGTCAAATTTTCTTGAAAATTTACAGTCAATTTCTAACACTATTTTTTAAATTTCTAAAACCTCCCCTCAAAAAAAATTGATAATTGTGATAAAATTTGATCCCAACCACGTATTCTACTTGTCCACTTTCTTGAAGCATCTGCCATTGCTATGTACAAACTTTTTTGTAGAGCATAGTCATTTGGAAGATGGCTTTGTTTTTAGTCACTTTCATTAGTTGCCTATTGAAGTTTTCTAAGGTATTTGTTGTATATATTAGCTTTCTTATTCCTTCTGGATACTTGAAGTATATTGATAATTCAGCCCAGTTGTTTTTCCAAGAACTTACGCACATCGGATATTTTTTACCCCATTTATCTTAAAACATATCTAAATTACTTAATGCTAAATCTTCTGTAGAGTCCTTTTATACAGTTTTTAAGCCACTCATTAATTCTTTTATGTCTTTGTATGAAACATACTTAGTCGAGTTTCTTATTTGTTGAATTATGCGTTTTTAAATTTCTGCCTTAGAATATACTGCTTCTATAGCTTGGCTAAATCCTGGTAGGTTGTCTGTTGATATTATTAGTATATCTTCCACTCCTCTTTCTTTTAGTTGATTTAATACTAAAAACCAATATTTACTTGATTCATTTTCTCCTACCAACATCCCTAATATTTCTTTATAGCCTTCTATATTGTACGCTAGAGCAATGTATACTGCTTTTTTGACTACTATGTTGTTTTCTCTTACGTGATAATGTATAGCGTCTAAGAATACCATAGGGTAGACTTTTTCTAATGGTCTATTTTGCCACTCTTCTATTGTTGATAATATTTTATTTGATATTTTTGGCACCATCGTTGCTGATATCCCAAAACCATAAATATCTTTTATGTGTGATGATATACTTCTAATTGTCATTCCTTTTGCATACATTTATATTATTTGATTTTCAATGTTTGATATGTCTTTTTCGTATTTTTTTGTTGCCTGAGGCTCAAAAGATCCTTCTCTGTCTCTATGAATATTTAAATCTATATTTCCATAGGAAGATTTAACTGTTTTTTTACTTGAACCATTTCTTGTATTTAATGATATTGGTTTTTCTCCATATTCATAGTCTAAATGCTCGTCTAATTCTGCTTTTAGCAATTACTCCATTGTGTCACCTAAAAGATCTTTTAGAGTATCTTGTAAATCTTGTACTGTTTCTGGTTGATATTCTTCAATTAACATCTTAGAGATTTTGTTTCTGTTCTTTTTCTTGGCATAAAAATTCCTCCTGATTAGTTTTTCTTTACTCTAATCAGGAGGTTTCTATACACAAAATGTTACACAGTCTCTTTTAATCTGTTCTTATTATTCTTTGAATATTCATATTTTTGTTATTATATTTTCTACACTAAAGATCGTTTACATCAACTGCTACAGATTTAGCAAACTCTTCTGCAGATTGATTTAATTTTATAATGCCCATTTTGTTTAAATCTTCTGCACATCTAGCAAAAGAATCTATTCCTTCTTTATGCTGTACAGTATAGTTGTAACTTTTTAAAATTTCAACATACAAATCTCTATCTCCATCTGGAACATATTTAGCTTCTATAACTTTATCAACTGCATCTTTAGTATCTGAGACAATGTAATCTGTAGCCATTTTTAATGCCTCCATCAGTTTTTTAGCTTCCTCAGGATGTTCATTTATGAATTCAGGTCTAAGCCCTACTAAACAACAAAATTCATCTTTCGTATATTCAGCTTTAGATTGTTCCCATATTAGTTTTCCTTTACCCTGTTTAGCTACCATTGATGCGAATGGATCCCAAGAAACAAAAGCATCAACTGATCCGTTTTCAAGTGCTACAGCTAAATCTGTATCTTTAAATACTTGTAATTCAACTTCCATATTATCTGGTGTATATCCTATATTAGCTTCTTTTAATACTCTTTGAAGCATTATCGCTGGGTCTGAACCCAAACTTGATGGAACCGCAATTTTTTTACCCCGTAAGTCATCTACACTACTTATTCCTGTATCATTACCTGCTACAACATTTATACACCCATAATGAATTCCCGCAGCAATTTTTACATCTAAGCCATTGGCTATCCTTTGTACATATGTCGGAAGTAGATCATAAGTAATATCTGTTTTACCTGTTGCTAGTAAATCAAGGTCTGAAGTTGTTGAAATACTAGCCTCTTCATATTTCAACCCTACTTGATCAAAATATCCATTTATTTTTGCAATTTGCATTGGAGACGAACATAATCCTGGATAAATAGGAATTTGAACAACATATTCTCCCTTATTTGCATCATTTTTTGAAATATTTTGTTTACCATCGGATTCTATACTATTCGAATTTTGGCCACATGCAGCTAATATAAATGTACAGATGCATAAAATCCCAATCAGTATTTTCTTTATTTTCATAGTTTATCTCCTTTAATATTATTTATTATCTCCTACCACTTTTCCCTAGTTCATAATAACCAGTATCATAATTTTGACCCATATTAAACTCAGGACCTTCCATATTATCTTCTTTATATGCTTCCATTATTCTTTTTTTATCTCCATCTCTTTCCAATGGATCAGCTGTGCTTAAAACTCCTTGTACTAACTTTTCAAATTTATCGAATGGTATACCTATAGACATTTCATCTCTTCCCCATTGTGATAAAAATCTAGTACCTGAACACATCATCGACATTTTAATATCATTTGATTCATATGTATTTGCAGTAATTTCTGCACACATAGCTTGCATTCCACCCATCCTGAATTCATTATAAGTTCCATAATAGTAATTGTAGCCTTGGAGCAATCTCATCGCATTGTATGGGTTTGTAACTATAATTACAATATCTGGATCTTTCTCTAAATCACAAATAGGTCCTAATTCTAAACCATATGGCTTAGGCTTAACTATTGATAAATTATCAACAACTTTACGAGATGCCTTAATGTTATCATACATATTAAAATCCATAAATTCTGAGCCATCCAAGTATTTTTCAGTTGGTTCCTTTAATCCTAATACCCTAGCAGAAGCAAAACATCCAAAATTCTCTTCTGTGACCTTTATGCAATGTCCATTTGTAGCAGATTTTACCATAACACAATACGGAATTTTATAATCTACTTTTTGAGATTTACTTCTGTTAAACTCATCTTCATCAAAAATAAATCTTACTCCAACAACTCTCCTGGATAAATCTAGTAAGTTATTTAATTCTACATCTAGTTTTTTTCTGTCTGCCATTTTAATAATAAATCCCCCTTTTGTTTATAAATATATATTTGTCAAATTTAATTTCTTATAATTAAAACACAAATATAAATTAACTTCAATCAGTATTCTCCCTCATTCATTTTACTTGATATTTCCTTTTTTAACTCAATAAATTCTAGAGAATCTTTTTCTCTTGGATATGGAAATTTCACATCAATAATCTCGCTAATTTGAGCAGGTCTCTTTGATAGTACAACTATTTTTTCACTCATATATAAAGCTTCTTCAACATCGTGAGTCACCATAATCACTGTGATTTTTTCTTTTTTCCAAATATTAATTATTTCATCTTGTAAAGTATTTCTAGTAAATCTATCCAATGCTCCAAGCGGCTCATCTAAAAGCAAAACTTTCGGTCTATTTATCAGTGTTCTTGCAAGAGCAACTCTTTGAGCCATTCCTCCTGATAATTGTCCTGGAAGAGATTTTTCGAATCCTTTCAATCCAACCATTTCAATATATTTAGAAACATCTTGTCTATGTTCTTTATAAACTCCTCTAGCCTTCAGACCAAATGATATGTTTTCTTCAACATTTAACCATTGAAATAACTCTCCTTTTTGAAAAACATATCCTAATCTGTAATTAGGCTTTTCTACATTTATTCCATCTACCAAAACCTCTCCAGATGATGGAATTTCTAACCCAGAAATCAATCTCAATAAAGTAGATTTCCCACATCCTGACCGACCTATTAATGAAACAAATGATCCAGAATCTATTTCTAAATTCAAATTATTTAATACTTCCAATTTTTCATCATGATTGTTAGTATAGTTTTTACTAATATTTAATAAATTAACATGTCCATTTTTAAACTCTACCATCTTACTGTATCCTTTTTCCAAATTAATAACTTTGATTTTATTTTGAAAATAATCTTAAACAGTATGAAGCATATAAATGCAATTAATATAAATCCTGCATAAACATGATCATATGCTAAAACTTGTTGCTGCCAATTAATAAACCACCCTAATCCAAATTTAGCACCAATTAATTCCGCAGAAATTAGTGATATTAGACTTGCTATCATTCCACTAAAAAAACCAATAAAAATTTCAGGTAGTGCCGCAGGAATTGCAATGTGTAAAATTTGATATTTAACATCCGCTCCAAGAGTTTCTCCAGCTTCAAACAATGATTTATCAATATTCTGAATCCCTGAACTTGTAAGAAATGTAACTGGAAACCACATACTTAATCCTACTATAAAAACTGACGCACTTAAAAGTGATGGAAACAAAATCATTGATATTGGAATCCAAATTGTTGTTGGTATTGGACCTATGAATCTTACAAAAGGAAAAAACCAATAGAATGCTTTTTCATTCCACCCTATTATTACACCCGTAATAAATCCTATAGTACCGCCAAAAAAAACTCCTAAAGTTAACAGTCTTAGTGAATAAAAGGTACATTTTAGAAGTATCTCTCTATCATTGTATAAAGCTGTTAATATCATATCTATGGAAGGAAAATATATTATTGGTAAAATCCCAGATTTCTTTGTTAACAAGTTATATACTATTAACAATATTATAATGACACTATAAAACGGTAATTTTTCTTTATATTTATACATGAAATCAAGTGATTTTATACTTATTAGAGTACAAAGCACAAAAATTATAATAAAGAACATCAACAAGAATCTAAAAAAAGTAAGGGGTTCTACAGAGTTAATATTCCCCTTAACATCTGGTAACTTTAAATCAAGAATTATCCCAATAATTGAAATTAATATCGGGAGTAAAAAAATTGTTATGTTCAATTCAACCTTTTTAATTGTAAATTTCATATCATCATTCATAATTCCCTCCAAAATCACTAAAATTAATTTATCAGTAATATTTTGTTTTAAATAACAAAACTCAATCAAAAAGTCCATTTTTCTTTTATGTATTTGTGTTTAGCATAATTTATAATAACCGATAATAATTCTGAACATATTTGATAATATCATAACATGAGAATATCGTCAACGCTATTCATTCATAAATCTATATTGCATATAGCTCCAAATAATTCTTTTCCTCTTTCTATTGCAAGATTTTCCATTAAATCCGCAATTTCAGCTCCTGTTTGAAATCTCTTTCCTGGATAACCTTCCAACGTCTTATTAGTAAAAATACTTCCACTAAGTTCCATTATTTCTATAGGAACAATACTCTCTGATGCTATCATCTCCAAACTTGTTTCTTGCCTAATTACTTCTTTCTCTAATAATTTATAAAGTTCAGTATCTGATTTTTTTGTATATCTTAACATATAACACCTCCTGTTTTAATGATATAACGTTTTCACATGTATTCCTATTAATTTTTTTATCAATTTTATGAAACTTTTTATTATATTTTGAACAAATCGTTAATTAGTTTGTGATTTTACTAAATTACATTTTTTAATACCTTCTTTATTGTCTAACTCTTTATATACAATTAGTCGGAAATAAAAAAGTGTTGAGGTTATCTGATATGTACCCTCTTTACTGGATTGTCCAGTAAAGAGGGTACATATGATTATTCAAAACCCCAACAGTTTCTTTTGTTCCTAAATATCTTCTTATGCAATTCAATTTATTCAAATCTTGTTACTTCTTCTGGTTCAAGTCTTACGCTTTCATGGGTGTCGTACTCGCCTTTTCCAATGGCAACTATTGTAACTGGAGCATATCTTTCTTTATCAAGACCAAATTCTTCTGCGATGACATCTTCTTCAAATCCACCTATTACACAGGTTTCATAACCGTGAGCTCTTGCCACAAGTAACATCTGCATTGCTGCGAGACTTGAGTCAATCTTTACTATGTCATTCATCTTTTGTTTTGATGCTCCAGTGTATGCTGGCATAATTAGATCAACCATATCTTTTTTTACTTCTTCTGGCATAAATCCTTTTTCTACAGCTCTGCTATAAATCTCTTCTGTTTTTTCATAGCATTTCATATCTCCAAATATTATTATCATAGCTGATGAAGTATCGTTTTGTCTTTGATTGAATCTTATAAGTGGACGTAGCTTGTCTTTTCCTTCTTGTGATTCTACAACAATAAATCTCCAAGGTTGCAAGTTTACTGAAGAAGGTGCTTCTGTTGATTCTTCGATTATTTGAAGCATTTCATCTCTTGGTATCTTATAGTTTTCATCAAACTCTCTCACAGAACGTCTGTTAAAAACTATATCTTTAAAATCGTTATTCATATTATCCCCCTTTTAAAAACAAACTATTTTATCTATACCCGATTAGTTAACGCTCTATCTATTTATATCTAAACACTTTTTCTACTCATATAAAAAGGACCGGTTAATCCGATCCTCTTTTGCTATTTAATTACAATTTTAAAGTCTTTTACTTCATAAACATAGTTTGGATAGTCTTTATTCATCCAATCTTTTTCATTTTTAAATTTAAATAAAAGACTTGTAGTAATTTCTTTATTTGTTTTATCAAAATCTTCTTCTACTTTAAAAGTAAGTTTATCAGTTTCAGGATTATAATGTGCCTTAAGTCCCATAATATTTGTTTCAACGTCTACAGTAAATTCTCCTTCTTCAGGTTTATAAACTGATAGGCCCTTAAATGGACTGTCTATAGAAATTTCTTCGTTATCTAAGTTTAAAGTATATCCTGAAATAACTTGATTATTACTTTCTATACTATACAAATCTGGTTTATCTTTTAGTGGGGATAAATCATTAACTTCATTGTTGTTAAATCTTATGCTACTAAGTTCTGTTAAATTTTTTAATGAACTTATATCTTTAATTTTATTGTTAGCTATCTTTAAACTTGAAAGTTGTTTAAGATTTTTAAGTCCTGATATATCTTCAATATTATTATCTTCTAAATTTAGATTTTCTAATTCAGTAAGTTCTGAAAGTTCTTTAATATCTTTAAAACCTGTTATTGACAAGTTTAATGAAGTTAATTCCCTTAAGTTAGAAACTCCTTTTATATTTAATAAAGGATTATTTTCAAGATTTAACTCTTTTAAATTAGTTAGCTTTGAAACATCAATATCTAAGCCTTCATTATCTTTTAAATTTAGTTCTTTTAAATTAATTAAATTTTCTACTGGCTTAAAATCTTTTATTTCATTATTTTCTGCATAAAAGATGTTTAACTTTTCTAAAACTTCTATTCCTTTTATTGATTTGATTTTATTATTTTGTATGTCTAATCTCGTAAGATTTTTAAGGCTCTTAACTGGAGTTATATCATCTATTTGATTATTTCTAACTGTTAAATCCTCTAAGTTTGTTAAATTTGATACTGCTGATATATCTTCAATTTGATTTACAGAAATGTCTAAAACTTTAAGCCCATGTAGTTTCTTTAATACGCTTATATCCTCTATCTTATTGTGAGAGATAAATAATTTCTCAAGATTTTGAAGATCTCCAAGTGGAGATATGTCTGTAATAGCATTATGAGCAAGTCTTAGACTCTTTAATTTCTTTAGTTCTCTTAAATTTTCTATATTTGATATTCCTCCCGATGAGTCTTCTTCATTGGAAGAAATTGTTAAAGTTTCAAGATTCGAAGCTTTTTCAATTCCCTTTGCACTCTTTATGTCCATCCAATTATAATCTTCGTCATATATTACAACTCTAAGATCAGTAAGAAGTTTCATTTCACTTTCGTAGATTTCATTTGAATCTTTATCTTTTCTAAATGACTTGTCGGAAAGTCTAAATTCAAATTCTCCCATATCACTTTCAAATACATCTTTACCTTCGTATTCTTTAAAGTGCTTAAGTAAGTATTCTTTTACATTTTCGTCTCCAAATTCAACTGCTTTGTCAAGTTCTTTTATTGCCTTTTCTAATGTATCAATAGCTTTGTTAAGACTTGAAACATCTTTATTATCAACTTTTGATTTAACTTCATCAATGGTTTCTTTTAAATTTTCAAGAGACTCTTTAGAGTATTTCCCTTGTAATTCACCTTTTGCTCTTTTTAATACTTCACTTAATTTTCTTTGAAGTCTAATCTCTTCAGTTTCTATAACAGTTCCAGAATTATCTTCTTCTTTATTTACTATCTTTGAAAAACTTTCTTCTAAGGATTTAGATACAGAAGAACTTCCTCCATATATTATTATATTTGGATTTGATTTCTTAATAATATTTTTAAACTCGGCATTATCACCACTATTAACAAGTACAATTGGTGCGTTTCTCTTTATGCTTACAGGTCCTGCTACAAGAGGGTCCGCAAAGTTCTCACCACTTGCAACTAAAACTTCTTTTAAGTTTTCCCCATAAACTTCCTTTAGTACCTTAAGTGAACCTTCATATCTATCCTTACCTGCAATTCTTTTTACACTACCCATAGCTTTTAGTCCTTCTTCAATAGACTTAGGAAGATACATTGAACCACCTATAAGAGTGAATCTTTTTACACCAAGCTTACTAAATACTTCTTTTGATTCTTCTACATTGTCCCTAACAAGAAGTATTGGTGATTTAACCTTGTTTGCATAGCTTATTCCATAAAGAGCATCTGCATGAACTTTACCAGTTGCTAATACAACTTCATCAAGATTTTTATAAGAAGATAATATTACCTTTCTATTGGTTTCATATCTGTCACGGCCAGAAATTCTTAGAACTTTTTTATTCGTAAGGCTCTTTTCTACCTTTTCAGAAACAGAACTCTTTCCCCCAAGAATTATAACTTGCTCAAAGTCTTTAAGTTTTTCCCTGGTATTTGAGTCCATGTCATCAGCACCAGTAAACAGTATTGGCATCTTACCCTGACTGATAATTGAAGCACTAAGTGCATCTGCAAATGCATGGGAGTTTACAAGTATAGATGAACTTGAATTACTAAACTCATCTCTTGCTACTTTTACAGCAACATCCTGTCTGTTCTTTCCCGAATATCTCTTTACAACTCCACTGGCTAAGGAAGTTGAAGAAATACTTAAAGAAATCGCTAACACCAATGCTAATTTTCCAACTTTTTTCATAATTTCCTCCACAATATTTTTGATTTATTTACAAATCATTGTAATTAATTATATAACAGATCAACGAAAATTTCATTAAAAAAATGATGACTTTCGCCATCATTTCATTTAATATCCGTAATCGTCTACTTTCCAATCACTATTTTTATCTTCTCTTATAAGTATCCATTTTTGAGCTTTGTAATCGCCTGCATCAATAGTTTCATTTTCATCGCTACTTACAGTGAAGTCCGTGTATATAATCAACACGTTATCGGGATTTATATCATTCTGAGACCCTTTTCCATAAGTCATATATGTTTCAACATCTTCATTTGATTTCTCTTCATCATAATAAATCTTTGTAATCTCTGCGTCTTTAAGTTTAAAGTATTGTTCAACTGCAACCATTCCCTTATTTATCTCTTCAGTGGAGAACTTTTCAGACTTGCCGATATTTCTTTCGATTTTTGATTCTTCTGCCTTGTTACATGCTGATAAATTAAGAATAATTAACAGCGACAACAATGTAAGTAATATTTTTTTCATAGCACCCTCCTTGCTCTTTGTTTTATTATATACCTGGACTTTAATTATTAATAGATGTTAATTGCTACAATATGTCAAAGATTATCCATAAAAAAAAGACAAGGTAGCACCTTGCCTCAAAACCTATTTACTTTTTAAAACATCAGATCTATTGGAACAAAAATCAATCATTGGTTCATTAAATAACCCTGGAAGTCCTCCAGAGTGGATAATTAAAATCTTTTTGCCAGAACCCTTTAAATTTTCATCAATATATTTTAAAGCGCCATTAAATATCTTTCCAGAATAAACAGGATCCAAAAATATACCCTCAGTCCTTGCCATCTTCTTTATAAAATTAATTGTTTCCTGATCTGGAATTGCATAACCTTCGTTAATACTATTCGAAAGAAGTTTCATTTCACTCTCATCTATTTCAACTTTCACATCGTAATAGTTTAGGGCTTCATCAATTAGTCCCTTTATAAAAGTCGTTTTGTCCGGTGGCATATTCATTACATTTACACCAATGGCTTTTGTATTTGGTGCATAGAGTTTGCATCCTAAAAACACTCCACCATAAGTTCCTCCAGAGCCATTTCCAGAAAATATAAATTCAAAGCCTTTGTCTTGCTCCATTATCTCTTTAATACATTCGCTGTAGCCAAGTATTCCAAGGGGAGTGCTTCCACCAAATGGAATATTATAAACTTCCTCGTCTTTTAAGGATTGTTTTTCTTTATATTCCTCAATATGCTTTTCAATCTCTTCATTAAATTTTAAATTTGCTTCATTACTATCGCTAATATTAGATACATCAATAAAAAATACATCACAGCCTATGTATTCATCAAGAAGTAGATTGCCACTAAGCGTTTCAATTTCTTTTTTATCATCCTTCTTTAAAAAGAGCAAACATTTCATTCCAAGTTTGCTTGCACATGTGGCAGTTAACATTCCATGGTTCGTCTGTAGCGCACCATTTGTATAAACCACCTTCGCTCCCTTGTCCTTAGCGTCTTTTAAAAGATATTCAAGCTTCCTTACCTTATTTCCTCCAAGACCAACACCAATTAAATCATCCCTTTTAATATAGATTTCACACCCATATTCCATAGAGATATTTTCAAGTTTATGAATTGGCGTAGGTTTTAGTCCTAAATTTATAGAGTTTACTTTTTTTGTAATCATCTTTGCTCCTTTGTTGTATGAATTATGTTTTCAGATAAGTTATTTAAATAAATCATACCCTAAGTCAACACCTGTTTCAATGTTATTGCAATTATGCTTTTTCAATCTTAATATTTTTCTATTCGCTAAAAGTTTATTTCTATTAAATCAATTTAAGATTTCACAAATTTAGCTTTTAAAAACTTGATTTTGATATTTTGTTCTCTCCATCTTTGTTCATAATAGGATATGACTTCGTCTTCTTCTACCTTCAAATCTCTATCTATTATTTCAATTTCAAAGCCTTCTCTTTCAAAGTAGTCTATGCTATCTTCAAAGAGTTCGTCATTATCGGTTTTAAACTCTATTTCACTATTTTCTTTTAATATCTCCTTATACATATTTAAAAATAGGGGGTGTGTTAGTCTTCTTTTTTTATGTCTATTCTTTGGCCATGGATTACAAAAGTTTATATATATTTTTTCAACTTCGCCTTTCCCAAAAATCTCTAAAAGATTATCAGCATCTCCAAGGATTCCAATAATGTTTAAAAGTTTAGCTTCTTTTATCTTCTCTCCAGCTTCTACAAATGCATTTGCTTCTCTATCCATGGCTATATAGTTTGTATCTGGATTCTGCCTTGCCTTTTCAACAATGAAGTCCCCTCTTCCAGTTCCTATTTCAAGATGTATTGGTTGGGCTTTTACAAAATTTTTCTGCCACTTGCCTTTAAATTCTTGTGGTTTCATATATATGTATGGATTTTCGTTTAAATCTGGTATAGCCCAGTGTTTTTTTCTCATTCTCATATCTTTACCTCTTTTAGCTTATTGATTTAATTTTACTAAAAAAATTAATTGAAACCAAATTTGTTCCTCTTTAACTTCATCTTATTTAAATTTACAAGGCTATTCTCAATTTGAATACAAAAAAAGAGATGAAACTCTCGTCTCATCCCTAAGTTTTAATTCTTAAGCATTTTTATAGAATTTGGATTTTTTCAAAATAATAAAAAAATTTTTCTTAAATAGGTATTATATTTATTTAACAAACCATGCTGTTGGTACTAAAAATAAATATGGTGCTGTAATTAGTGCCATGTTTCTTGCAAGAATATACTTTTCACATTTGGTTAAGTCCATGTCCTTGTAGATGAATTTTTTATTGAAAAAGTATATTAAAAATCCTCCAAGGGCAACACATATTAAAAGTATTATAACTGCTATTATAGATTCGTACGGTCTATAATTCATAGGGACTATATTCTTTTGCCACCACTTCCCAAGCTCTGTGTTGTATTCTGGAGAGAAAACTATATTTAGTAAAATAGGTGGGATTGACGCAATTATATCTGCTAAAAATCCAAATATTACAGTCTTTGCCAACACGCCATGGAGTATTTGCTTTTTATTTTCCACTTTAAGATATTCTAATGTACCATTTAAAACCAAGTAGTCAATTATTATATTTGCTGGAATGACCACAAGCCAAACTGGTGGAAGCATCCAAAGCATCCAAATTGGGAATATAACATTTCTTAGTTTAATTTCTTTTTTCATAACTCCTCCCTATAGCAATAAAATATTGTCTATATTATATAAGAACTTTTAGTTTTTATCAATTTTAAAAGCTGAGGCTATCCTATATACCTTTTAGTTTTTTTATTTATAGCAAAAAAATAGTATCAACCCATATCCCGCTTTAGGATATAGGTTGATACATAAATTTATTCATAGAAAAAATTTACTGACATGTTTTAAATGTAAGTATTTGATCTATTTATCCAAATAGTAGGCTAATGCCAATCCACATTCTAATTGCACTGATACCAATCTCTTTATTGGTACAACGCTATAGTCCATGTTTTCTTCTAAATATTCGCTTAATTCTTTTAATTTTATCTCAGATTTTTTAAATTCTCCTTCTAAGATTTTATAAGCTTCGGAATTTTTATCAAGTTTTTTCATTTCTTCTTCATTCATTCTTATTATCAATCCTAAAGATAACATGCTATAAAACTTAGTTACTAATGAATTGTCAAATTTTTCAGCAACTGTAGCAGTCTTATTGTACTTTTCATCTTCTTCTATCATCTTTAGAGTAGCTGAATGAACTTCTTCTAAATCTGTAAATGCTTCCAATGCTAATTTATAAACATTTTTTTCTGCTAAATATGGTTTTGATATTTTCATTGATTCTATAAGATATTTATCTAAACTCTCAGAGTATTCTATAGAATTTTTAATTGCTTCTTTTCTTGTAATATCTGACTCTGATTTATCGTCAATTCTTTTATCATAAAAATATGGAAGTTCTGTAACAAGTGTACATGAATCATACCTTGTTCCTGCATAATCAGCTGAACATGTTCCAACTTCTATTTCTTTTTCAGGATGTTCGTTACCATATTTTTCTAAATAATCATATTCATCTGAAATTTTTAATTCTTTATAGATGGCTGGTGCAAATTCTTCACAATAAGGTGCTTCTGGCTCTCCATAGTGAACTGGAATGTTTTGCTTATTAGCTGCTTTGATAAAATCATCAAATACTTCTCTAACTTCTTTGCTAATATACCAGTAAGCTCCTCCAAATCCCGCATTGTGTAGTGAGTAAATAAACGTAGGTTTAATCTCATCAATGAGATCCATCATAGCTTTGGTTTCTGGTATAGGTTTATCAAATTTCAAGTTTTTATATTCTATTGGGAAAGTCCAATCAACTTGAAGGAATCCAGCAGGTCTATAAAAATTTCTTGCATAGTTGTATAGATTATATGGTCCTTTATACCATCCTTCGTTCTTTCTTGCACCATCTACATCCCATGCCTTGATAATATACCAAGTGTAATCTAATGAGTTTCTAAACTCTTCATCTTCCACCAATTGGTTTATTAAATGATCAATTGTCATGGTTCCTATTGGTTCATTGGGATGAGGAAGTCCAAACACTAATGCGTTTTTGCTTCCTTTTCCTATCTTAAGTCCAATAATTTTTTCTCCTTCTTTGGAATTTCCAAACTCAAAAGTTTCAACTATATCACTATGTTTTTCAGCTAAATCATAACTCATTTGATTAAGCTCATCTATTGTGAAAAATGTTTTATAATCAGGTACTCTGTCTATTACTCTATCTATTAATTCTCTCATTATTTTACCATCTCCGTAAATGTAAATTCTGCCCAACCCCATTTTCCTTCTCCATCAATTGGAAGGTTTTCATATCTCTTTGAGTTTGCATCATAACTTGCAAATTCTATTACAGGTATAAATACTGCATCCTCTGCCAATATTTTTTGTGCTTGCTTGTATAAATCTGCTCTTTTTGCATTATCGGGTTCTGTGTTTGCTTCTTTAACTAATTTGTCAAACTCAGGGTTTGAATATTGTGACCAGTTGTTTGATTCTCCAGTTCCATATCTTGCATTTAATGCTGATGGGTCTGGTCCCATAAATCCACCTTGAAGTTCCATTATATAATCATGATTTGTTCCTACTTTTTCAGCCCATGCATTATATTCTGATACATTAATCTTCATTTCTATACCAGCTTTTTTCAAAGATGCTTCCATTAGTTTAGCTGCATCAGGATATCCTCCGCCTTCAAATACTTCAATTTCTAAACCTCTGATATAATATCCATCTTTATCTTTTTTGTATCCAGCATCTTCAAGAGTTTTCACTGCATCTTCAATGCTAAACTTTGGACTTACATCTTTAGTATTTGCAAATTCTTCAATTAAACTTGGGTACATTGAATATTCTGGTTTTTGAAAACCATGGAATACTTTCTTTGAAATTTCTTCTTTGTCTATGGCATATGATATTGCTTTTCTAACGGCTACATCTTTAACTTTTTCATTTTCCATATTAAATATTAATCTCATAGGTGAAGGGTATCTATTAAGTTCCATTCTTATGTTTTCATCTTGAAGTAATTGTTCAGCACTTGCAGATGGAACATTTTCCAAGAAGTCAAGTTCACCGTTTACCAAAGCTTGTACTGCTGTAGCGTCATCAGGAATTATACTATAAACTACTTTGTCTAACTTTGGAGCACCTTCCCAATAGTCTTCATTTTTAATAAGGGTTATAGATTCACCTTGAACAAATTTTTCTAATTTGAAAGGACCACTACCAATAGGTTTTGATGTAATTGCTTCATTTTCTTCCCAAGGCTTACCATTGTCTAACACATGCTTAGGTAATATAAAAGTTGAATACCAACCTAATTCTGCAATTAGTGAAATATCTGGTTCTTTCAATTTGAATGTTATGGTGTTGTCATCAACAACATCAAAAGATTCTATATTTTGGAATTTTGTGTTCATTAAGTATGCTTGATCTGATTTAATCTTTTCGAAAGTATACTTAACGTCTTCAGCGGTAACTTTTTCTCCATCATGCCACTTGGCATTTTCTCTTAAGTGAAAAGTTATTTCCTTTGCATCTTCTGAAATATCCCAAGACTCTGCAAGATCAGGCACAATCTTTTTAGATGCATCCAATTTTACAAGTCTATTGAAAATATTTTGGAAAATTGGATATCCGTTATCATCTGGTAACTTATCTGGGTCCCAACTCATAGGATCTCCAATATGTCTTACTATAAGTTGTCCACCTGCTTTAGCTTCTCCTACATTTGTTGAACCAGTACTGTCAACATTCTTACCACCTTGCTTACATCCAACCATCATTATGGCGGCCACAAGCATTAATGCCATTAATTTCTTTTTCATATGTTCCTCCTTATTATAATTTTATGCAATAAGCATAATGTTCGTTTCCAAGATTTACCTTTTTAGGATAATCTTTACAACACTCCTCTGTAGCAAAACTACATCTGTTTGCAAAATAGCAACCCGGTTTTAAATCAACTGGTGTTGGTGGTTCGCCTTTAATATCAATTCTATTCATCTGCTCTGTTGGATCTATTGAAGCGCAATTTGAAATAAGCACTTTAGTATAAGGATGAGCTGGCTCTTGAATTACATCTTTTGCATATCCATATTCCACAGTTTTTCCTAAATACATAACCATTATCTTATCTGCAATAAATCTTGTAAGTGCAATATCGTGACTTATAAACAAAATAGAAGTTCCCTGCTTTGCTAAATCTAACAATGCATTGATAATGTCAGCTCTAACGGAAATGTCGAGCATACTTACAGGCTCATCCGCAATGATAAATTTAGGTTTTAATAGAGTAGCTCTTATTATAGATATTCTCTGAAGCTGACCACCTGAAAGTTGATGAGGATATCTTTCCATTATTTCCTTAGCAGGTCTAAGTCCTCCTTGTTCTAAAGCCTTTACGCAAGTATCGTATCTTTCTTGTTCACTACCTCCTATGTTATGAATTTTTAAAGGTCTCATAAGAATATTTCCTATTTTATCTCGAGGTGTGAAAGAGTCATATGGATTTTGAAATATCATTTGGACATACCTTCTAAATGATTTCTCATCTTTCTTTAAAATCTCTTCAACTGATTCATCACCTATGAAAATCTTTCCTTCAGTAGGCTTTTCTAATCTTGCAAGCACTCTTCCCAAAGTGGACTTCCCGCATCCACTTTCTCCTATAAGCCCTAAAATTTCTCCTCTTTTTATCGAAAAACTAACATCATCTACAGCCTGAATATAAGATTTGTTAAAGAGTTTTTTATTAGCAGGATAAAATTTTTTTACATTTTCTACAATAATATTATTTTCCATTTCTAATCTCCTGAATATTGTGACAATATACTCTTCGATTGTCTACTTCCACTTCTTTTGGTTTTTCTTTACCGCAAATATCTAAAGCATATGGACAACGATCTTTGAATATACAACCAGTGTTTTCTTTTGAAAGATCAGGCATAAAACCTGGTATTGATTTGATTTCTTCTGTCTCTCCATTCATAGATGGAAAACTCTCAATTAATCCTATAGTATATGGATGATATGGATTCTTTAAAACATCTTTAGTAAATCCAAATTCCATAAGTTCCCCTGCATAAAATATCGCTACCTTATTACAAGTTTGAGCTACGACAGAAATATCATGAGTTATCATGATTCTTGTCATATTCATCGTCTTTTCAAGTTTTAAAATTTCGTCTAAAATTTGACCCTGTGTAACAACATCTAAAGCCGTTGTAGCTTCATCCAAAATCAATAACTTAGGGTTAAAAAGAAGTGCTATGGCTATAGAAACTCTTTGAAGCATTCCTCCAGATAGTTCGTGGGGATATAAATTAGCAACTCTTTCAGAGAGATTAACTTTTTTCAAAAGTTCTACAAAAATTTCTTTAACCTGTTCCTTCGTAGCTTTAGGTTCATGAACTCTATAAATGTCATAAACCTGTTCAAAAATTCTATGCACTGGACTCAAAGAGTTCATGGATTTTTGAAAAACAACAGCAATCTCTTTCCATCTAAGCTTGTTAAATTCCTGGTCAGATAGGGATAATAATTCTTTATTAGAAAAATAAACTTTTCCAGTAACTTTAGTTTCCTCTGGATCCAACAGCCTAATAATTCCCATTGCAACAGTTGATTTTCCTGAACCAGATTCTCCTACAATTCCTAAGGAATCAGATTCACTTAATGAAAAATTTACATTCTTAGCAGCTTTTACAGAGGAGTTTTTGTTAACATAGGAAATATTTAAGTTTTCAACTCTTAGTATCGTTTCGTTATCTTGCATTATTTTCCTCCCCTGCTTAAATTCTTAGGATTTAAAACTCTATTCAATCCATCTCCAAGCAAATAAAAACAAGTTACAGTTAATACAATTGCAATACCTGCAAAAGTTGAAATCCACCAAGCATTAGTAATATATTGCTTTCCTTCAAAAATCATTTGACCCCAGCTAATCGTATTTGGGTCTCCAAGACCTAAGAAAGAAAGTCCCGCTTCAGTAAGTATCGCGTTTGCCATACCAACAGTTGTATTTGAAATAACTGGATATATACCGTTAGGAATGATGTATTTAAATAGAATTTGTCTTTTTGTTTCTCCCATGGAGATTGCTGACTTTACAAAAGTTCTCTCTCTTAAACTCATTGCTTGAGCTCTCATGAGCTTAGCGTTACTTGGCCATGTAGTAAGACCAATAACAATCATTACATTTGTTATAGAACTTCCAAAAAGGGCAATAATCATAAGTATTAAGAAAAATGTTGGAAGCATCATAAATATATTTATGACCTCTGACAAAACTCTGTCTACAACTCCTCCAAAGTAACCTGCGATTCCACCGATTATTATTCCTATCACACCTGAGATAAGTGCTGAAACAACAGCAACTTTTACAGAAGTTTTTGTTCCATAAACTATCATAGAAAATACATCTTGTCCCAAGTGATTAGTTCCAAGAATATGACCTTCTTCAGATATTTTTGCCAATGGAAAATCACCAAATTCATATGGGTCAAAATTTGCAATAACGGGTGAAAAAATAATTATTATAATAATTATTAAAAGTCCAATCAATCCAGCCTTGAGTTGATTGTCCCTTTTTATTAATTTCATAAAATTAGTTTTCATTTTAATCACCATACCTTATTCTTGGATCTACAAATGCATAAATAATGTCAACTATCATCATTACAACTGCAATTGATATACTCATAACCAAATAAATTCCCATCAATGTAGGATAATCCCTTTGATTAATTGCATTGAGCACAAGCCTTCCCGTTCCTGGCCAAGCAAATATTATTTCTACTAAAGCAACTCCCGTTACTAAATATGCAATAGAAATACCGAAAATTGTAATTGTAGGAAGAATTGCATTTTTAAAAATATACTTGTTGAAAATCTTTTCCTCACTCATACCACAAGCTCTAAAAGTTTGAATGTAATCTTCATTAACAACTTGAAGCACAGATGATTTAGCTATCCTGAAATACAAAGGAATTTGTATTAAAACCATAGTTAAAACTGGCAACACTAAATGTTTTAACACATCCAGAAAATAATTTATTCCAGTATAGTCCGCCCTTGGATCCGTCATTCCAAAAGTTGGCAACAATTCGAGTTTAGTTGAAAATATTATTACCAACATCAGCCCCAACCAGAAAGATGGCATAGAATTAAGTATGTAATTTACCGATGAAAAAATGACATCAAGTAAAGAACCTTCCCGCCTTGCAGCCGCTATTCCCATTGCCGTTCCTAAAATTAAAGATATTATCGCAGACGACAAAACCAATAAAATCGTTGGACCTAATTTTTCTAAAATCATGTCTTTAACCGGTCTGTTATAGATAACAGAAATTCCAAGATCTCCTTTAGAAACGTTTTCTAAATACTTTAAATATTGCTTGTGAAGCGGTTGATCGAAACCATATTTCTTTTCCAACGCTTTTTGTAACTCAATATTGTCAACTTCCTTACCCATCATAGTCTTTATTGGGCTTCCAGGAGCTGCGTTAATAATTACAAAATTCAAACTAAAAACTACTAACACAGTTAAGAGCGCTGACAATACTCTTTTAATCATGTACTTAGACATTTATTCCTCCTTATTCATATACTTTATAGTCGACCATCTAAGTGAACACGTTCACCTTGAGATTATTATAACTTTATCCCGTTATAGTGTCAAGACTTTTTATCTAAAAAACTCTTAACAGAATTTATTTATTTAAAAAACTAAGATGAAAATTTCGAAAATTTTAAACTCAACTTAATTAGCTAATAATTTATGTAATACCTTTGACAATTATCTTTTATTGCTATATCATTTGATTGAATTTATGTTTGTTTTCATGATTTATAATTACAAAAATAGATGAGGTATTTGATGGTAAAAAAAACTTATATTAATTTAGATAGCTCAAAAAAAGAAATGATTAGAGAAAATGTTCTGCAAATGTTTGTCGATAGGGATTTTGATGACGTGACAATTAGAGATTTATCAAAAAAATGTGACATATCTGTAGGGTCTTTCTATAAATATTTTGACAGCAAAGATAATATGTATCTTTATTATATGTGTGAAATTGAAAAAAAAATTCTCGATGAAGAATATAAACACAACAAAAGTCTATTTACAAACAATCCATATATAGATTTAAATAAAATTTTGTCTCCTTTGGAAATAGCCTTTAACAAAACTTGGTTAACCGTTCCAACTTATATATTGAGTAAATTTTATTTTGATGGTTATGCAGATGAATTGAACAACAAAGTTCTTGCTGAACTTGATCTTCTTTATGATGAGGGAAAAATTTCAAAGGGTTTAGAAAAAGATATGTATAAATTCATTTATGTGACTTATATGTATAACTTCATTATCTATGTCCGAAAGAAAAAAATTCTTGATTCAAATGAATTTGTGAAACTAAAAAAACTTTATTTCGAAAAAATCGTATTTAAGGGCATTTTCACTAAAGAGTATTACGAAGAAGTTTTCGGTGAATAATTAGTTAATAAAAAAGGGTTATAAAGAATTTATATTAGAAAAGAGGTGCCAATAATTTCGACACCTCTTTTATTTGCTTGTTAGTGAGTTATTAATCCTCTAAGTCAGAAAGGAAATCTCACTTATAAATATATAACCATATCTTCCTTCTGGATAATGTTGTCGTCATGGGTTACAACTATTACAGTTTTTCCCTGTCTATTTAAATCGTGAAGAATTTTCATTACAATTTCACTGTTCTTTTTGTCCAGGGACCCTGTTGGTTCGTCTGCCAATAAAACAGAACACTTCTTTATCATAAGACGAGCTAAGGCAACTCTTTGTTGCTCCCCTCCTGATAGTTTATAAACCTTTTTATTTTTCTCTTTTTCTAAACCCACTTTTTTTAAAGCTTCATCTATTGATATATCCGTTCTTCCTGTCTTCTTTATCAAATTTAAGTTTTCTAACACGGTCTTGTTTTCTAAAAGGGCAAAGTTTTGAAACAAAAAACCTACAACTTCTGAGAAGTATTTTTGCTTTTTCTTTTTTGATACATCAAAGCCATTTACAATAATCGAACCGCTGTCTGGATATTCTATGCCGCCAATCATATTTAGTAAAGTGCTTTTACCACTTCCGCTATCTCCTCTGATTATGACAAAACTCCCGTCAGGAATTTCTAAGCTATAGTTTTGGAACAATACTTTTTCATCATACTTCTTACAAATTTCATTTATTTTTATCATAGACATCCTCCCTTAAGTGCCTTTTGTACATTTGTTCTTTCTATTCTTATTATATTAAAGATAATTATTATGAACTCAATCAGAATCACTAAAGCACTTACTAAAATAGTAATTCTTGTATCAATTCGTTTTGATATTAAGGAAAGTATTAAAAAACCTGTAAATATCACAAGATTTTCTATCATAATAAGTCTAAGGAATGACTTGTGGCGATTAAATATTCCATATCCCAAAATTTTCATGAGTGAAATTTTCATTGCATTTCGTCTAAACTCTAATTGACTTACTGCCAAAATAATTGCAATGTCTAAAAATATAATAACCACACAAAGTGAGCTTAAAAACGCAAGCAGTTTAACTAAAAAAGTATGATTGTAATTATATTGATCTTCAACATTGGTTATTACTTGATTGTAATTTCCTAATATATCTTCGTATTTTTCACAAATTTCTTTCAAGTTTTCTCTTGTGGTATTAAATAATATAGCTTCTCCTTTGTAGCTTTGAAGATTTGCACCATCAATTTTCAAATCATTATTTAATTGATAAATCAGTATAGGATTTTTTGTCCTTTCGACTCCGTCTATTGAGTTGTTATCAAGATAGGAAAAATATTTAGAGTCTGAGTACTCCACGTATTTAATTTTCCAGTCTTTGAAATCTTCTTTTGGATATTTAAAACAAAATTCCAATCTGTCATATGCTAACATTTTATTTTCTTCAAATGACTTGCCCTTTGGGATAAAAATAATCAAATCATTTTCATCCGAAGATTCTTTCTCCACACTCTCTTTAAAACCCTGTAGCATATCTTTTCCATTATTATTCACAAAAACAACGTCATTCTTGCCATTCAAAATATTTATACATATGGAAGGATTCATTACCGAATACTCTTTTTCATAAACCTCATTCCAAAATTTTTGTTCCTTGTCGTAGTCAAAGCCTTCAGTTTGTACTCTAAGGTAGTTTGCATTGTAATATGATTTAAGTAAACTTCCGTCTGCAAATAAATTGCCATTAATACTACTGATATTTGTAATCAGCGTTATGATAGTTAGAGCTCCTGCAATTAGCTTAAGTGCATACAGTAAGTACATTGAACCCTTTTCATCTGTGGCATTTGAAAGTAATTTTTTAATATCCATAGAATAGAAAATAAAATACGGAAGTGTTGAAAGCACTACTCCTAAAAGGTAAATTAAAATTATTAATTTGTTTTCATAGGCTCCTGATATAAAGTTTAACATCAATAGCTTTGCCAATATAAATAACACTATAGAAGAAACCAAATTACCAAGTGCTGTTTTAAATACAATTGAACTTACACTTTCTCCAAATAAAACTCTTACGGCAATCTCTTTCTTTCTTCTAATTACCTCCACTAAGTTCATTATTATCATAAGTAAACTAATCATTCCCCATACGATTATCACCATATCTTTTTCTGTTGCATTCCAGTATTGTGGGTTAGTTAAGTTATACTTTGCTTCTAAGTCCTTATATGTAGAGTTAACCGCATCCTCATCTCCTATATAACATATGAAGCTCTCGTAGTTAACGGACTCCGGTTCAAGCTCTTCCAAATCATGATATTTAACATCTGTAATTCCAGAAATTAATGATGTGTACTCCTTCTCTTCAACATTTGCCACATCTTTAATCGATTTACGAATCAACTCTGAATCGCCATATATGTGGAGCGTAGAGCGGAACTTGCTTTTTATTTCTCTGTAATAAGAAAAAACTTCTACATTGTTTTTAGATGAAGCCTTCTGTGCATCCTCTAAAAAATCTTGAATGTTTTCGGTTGAAACTTCAAACATAGACGCTTTATAATAGGCAGTCGAGAAATTTGAAAGTTCATTTTGAAAAATCTCCGATTGCATAATAAACCCAAATATCAAAAAGCAAAAAAGAAAAATATTTTTTATAATTTTCATTTATTCTAACCTCCTCTTCCATCTACTTATTTTTACACTTCAAAGGCTTGGAACGAAACAGTAAATAATTTAAAAATTTATTATTTTTATTAAACCTTTTGTTTTAATAATTTTATCATGCATATAAACATAACTCAATCTCACGATTATATGCCAAAATTTAAATTCAATTCAAAGTCCTATAGATTTCCTGTATTTAATATTTTTTTATATTTTTTCATGATTTAGTTTTTCTTTTATTTTATAAATTTTCACATTGATATTCTTATAACTTTGCAGTATAATGTTCTCAAATAATTTGCAAGGAGGACTTATGAAAAAACATTTTTTTTGTAAAAAGCTTTTCTCTGTAGCTTTAGCTGTGACTTTTTCTGCTCTATCTATTAATAGTTCACATGCTGCTACATCATGGACAAGAATAGCAGGCGCAGACAGAACCGAAACTTCAATAAAAGCTGCACAGATGCTTGAGTCAAACACTTTAGTATTTGCAAATGGAAGACAATTCCCTGATGCTCTTTCTTCTGTAAACATTTGTACTACTAAAAATGGTAAGTTGATATTAGTTAACGGAAATGAAGATTATTCTAATTTCGTTAAAGAAAATGAAATTGAAAAAGTTTATATTATCGGTGGAACTTCATCAATTTCTAAGGAGTTTGAAGAAAAGTTAAAGGCTACCTCTGCAGAGGTTAAGAGACTTTCAGGTTCAAATAGATATTTGACAAATGCAAAGACTATTGAAGAATCTGGCCTTCAAGAAGTTGGAGTTGCAAGTGGAGAAAACTATGCCGACGCTTTAGCTTCAACTGGTTTCTTAAAGGAAAATAATGCAGGTCTTGTACTTGTACCTCCTTCAAATAAACTTCCAGTAGAAGATGTTGTTGTTAAATACGCTTTTGGTGGAAAATCATCTGTTGATGTTGCTGCTGAAACTGTATTTGCTGGTAAGGATAGATATGACACAGCTTTAAAGATTGCTGAAGCTACTGAAAGCTATGACCTTGCCTTTGTAAATGGAATGGACTTCCCTGATGCTCTTTCAGCTGTAAACGTTGTTAATTCAAATGGGGTTGACGTTGTGTTTGCTCCAAGGGCAAAGAGCGAAAGAACAATGGCACTATGTGAAGATGCAGAAGAAATTTTTGTAATCGGTGGTAATTCTTCAGTTTCTGAAGAATCTATGGAACTTGCTATTAATGGCTATTACGAAAAAATAGTTAAAGACTTTGGCGAAGTTCAAGTTGTTGATGATGGATCAAAAACTTTTTTAAGAAATGTTGAAACTGGTGAAGTGATTTTAAAGGATGAAAATAACAAGGGCATTGTAGATGTTGATGGTCACAGATATTTAATCAATGAAGATGGTTCATTAAAACTTGGTTTTATTAAAGAAGGTTCTAATACTTATTATGCAAAGGCTGAAACTGGTCTTGCAAGGGGATTTGTACAAGAAGGCCAAAAGATATATTACTTTGACCCAGTTGACTACAATATGTATAAGGGTGGACCAAGAAACACTGGACTTACTTGCTATTGGTTTGGTGATGACGGAGCTATAAAAGAAGGAACCAGAATGTCTGGATTTAAAAAAGACACTCCTGTTAAATGGTACATGCCTACAGCAGAAGATTTAAAAAACACTTGGTTAGAAGGTTCTAACAAGGACAATAGATTCCTTGGGCAAAAAATTTCAAATTACGCTTGTGAAAGAGCGGGAATTCCTTTCAAATGGTATGGCTTCGACTTAAATGACAAATCTGGAGTTTACTGCGTTGGTGCAATTTACTCTGCCTATAAAGAAAATGGAATTGCAGTTCCAGGACCTAAAGATTGTGATGTAAAGGCAGACGGCGGATACAGGATGGTAGAAGTTCAATATAAACAAGCTCCAAAGTATGGTGGAAAATATATTAAGACAGACTTTAACAACCTACTTCCTGGAGACCTTCCTTACTCTGCAAGAAGAGCCGGACAATATAATCATGGTGCAATCTACATCGGTAAAAACGGTGGAAGACCAATGACTGCTCATGCAACACTTGCTGGTGGATTTATAATTGAAGAATACTCAAGAGTATATTCTTGGAAGTATCACGATTTACAAACTGTAAGATATTTATATGAAAAGTAATTTAAAAGGTGCTTAAGATAGACTTAGGCACCTTTCTTATTATTATTTTTTCTCTTGTCGAAGCACTTTCATAAAGGATACCATTACAAGTATCATTATGATTGCAAATGGGAATGCTACTGTTATTGAAGCTGTTTGTAACATTTGAAGTCCGCCTGCAAGTAACAATGCATATGCAAGTGCGGATTGTATAACTCCCCAAAGTATCTTGGTTTTATTTGATGGGTTTAAATCTCCATTTTCGCTTAACATTCCCAATACGAATGTAGCTGAATTTGCACTAGTTATAAAGAATGTATACAACAACACTATGGAGATAATTGACATCAATATTCCAAGTGGAAGCTGTTTAAATACTACAAATAATGCAGTTTCTGTCGATTTAACTGCTTTTGCAGCAATTTCTGTACCTTGTGAAATGGCAGTTGTACCAAATATGGCAAACCACACAAAGGATCCAAGTGCTGGAATTGTGGTAACACCTGTAACAAACTCTCTTATAGTTCTACCTTTAGAAATTCTTGCAATAAAAATTCCTACAAATGGTGCCCATGCAATCCACCATGCCCAGTAGAATATTCTCCATCCATTAATCCATGTATTATCCCCAAATGGATCTATCTTCAAACTTTCTCTCACTACTCCTGAAATATAATTTCCCATAGTGTTTACAAGTGAATTAAGTATTTGAATCTTTGGACCTATGATAAATAATAATAACATAAGTCCTCCTGCAACTATTATATTGAGATTTGAAACTTTAGATATACCTTTTTCTATTCCTGCAACTGCTGTCCACACGAATATAATTGTAAGTAAAACTATAGTTATTAGAGCAAAAAGATTGTTGTTTGGAATTCCAAATAGGAAGTTTAATCCAGAGTTTATTTGTAATACTCCAAGTCCTAAAGAAGTTGCTACTCCTGCTACTGTTGCAAATATTGCAAGTATGTCAATTATATGTCCCATTGGACCCTTTGCTTTTTCCTCTCCTATAAGCGGGATAAGAAGCGACGAAATAAGTCCAGGTTTGTCTTTCCTAAACTGCATATATGCAAGTGGTAGTGCTATTATCGTATAGCTTGCCCATGGGTGAATACCCCAGTGCATAAATGAAGAAAAAAGCGCAAAGTTTGCAGCTTCTGGACTACCTGGTACTATTCCTTCAATTGGTTTCATAAAGTGGGAAATTGGCTCTGAAACACCATAGAATACAAGTCCTATTCCCATACCTGCTGAAAATAGCATTGCAAACCAAGTTATGTTTGAATATTCTGGTTTATCACCATCTTTTCCCAATACAACCTTACCATATTTGCTGAATGCAATTCCAAAGACGAACAATACAAAGGCAAACATGGAAAGAAGATAAAACCAACCAAACTTTGTTGTCAAAAAATCAAGAACTGAAGCTCCTACTTCACCAAATTGATTTGGGAATACGATTCCAAAAAATGCTATAAGAGCTACTATGACTAAGGATATATAAAATACTTTATTTTTATTCTTTTTCATTTTTATCTCTCTTTCTATTTTATATATGAGGATAAGGTGCTAATAAAGCACCTATTCCTCTTAAACTGCAAATACTGTTTGTTCCTTAACATCTTCAGTTAATGCATCCAATGCACGTCTAACCAATTTGTATCTCAATTTGTATTGATCTTCTCTTGATGTTGAAGGATCTCCAAATGGATATGGAATTGAGATTGTTGGAACGATTTTGTTTGCTCCTACTGTCTTAGCTACTGGCACTAAATTACATAGCATAACTACAGGAAATCCTGCTTTTTCAAATTCTTTTACCATTGTTGCACCGCAACGTGTACAAGTACCTCAGGTTGATACCATTAGAATTGCATCTACGTTATCTTCTTTCATTAGAGGAATCATCTCTTTTGCCATTCTGCTGGCTTCTCCTTCAGTAGTTCCTGTACCAACTGTTGAATAGAAGTATGGATGTAGTGAACCATAAACTTTATCTCTTAACATATCTTTCATAACGTCAACTGGCATAATTACGTCTGGATCTGCGTCAGCTGCCGCTGGGTCAAAACCTGCATGGGTAGTTTTAAATACTCCTGCTTTTAAATCATCAATTTCAGAAATATCATAACGTCCCCATCTTGTTGCAGAGGCAGATTGAATTCTGTCAGGATTGTCTATTGGAATTATTCCTCCAGTAGTTGTAAGAGCAATTCTCGCCTTTGATAAATCTTTTATAGGTGCGGCAATTGGAACTCTCTCTTTCATTTCAATTGGAAGTTCTGTTTGGAAAGCTTCTCCATTAATTTTCTTAATCAACATTTGAACTCCACGTTCTGCTGCTGTTACTGGTTCTTCAAGCCATACTTGATGTCTAACCTTGTGTCTAAAGAATCCTTCTTCTTTATAACCTCCAACTTTTTCTCCCTTAAGCAATTTATTTGCATAGTTAGTCATTGCTTTAACATCTTTTCTCATACTTCCTGCAGAGTTTCCTCCTGGAAAGATTACCAATGTGTTTCTAAACATTTCAACTCCAGGATTTTCTTCATGCATTGAAGTTATAGCTGGTTTTTTAAGCTCTTCTTCAACTGCTTTGCAAACTCCACCACAAGCAAAACCATATCTTCCTGCTTGAAAAGCTGGTCCTGCAACTAATATGTCAAAATCCAAATCTTTTATCAATTCGATGATTTCTTTAAATGCTTTTTCTTTATTTTCTGCAACGTAGTTATCACCACAAATGATAGTATGTGTTATTTCTGCATCTTCTAAATTTTTATTAAAAGCAAGGCCTGGACCAACAGCTCCTTCAACAAGCTTTGGAGCTACTGAAGCTGTATCTTCTCCTCCAAGTCCACCAAAAAATTGATTTATATAGTGTATTACTTTTTTCATCTCTTCACCTAAAATCCTTTCATGGTCTTTGGTGACCAACCTGCAATTTGATCGCCACAGAACATAGCATTGTTTTCCATTATTATAGAACCATCTTCTCTAACTGAAGGCCCCAACTTTTCGTCATCTGCCCAACCACCAGAAAGTCCGTCTCTTCCTAAAGATTCAAGCTCTCCAAAAACTTCATCTGCAGCTTCAAGTTCTATAAGTTCAGAAACATTTCCTGTGGAAACAAGAGCATCCGCTTTTTCATCAAGCACTACTAAAGGTTGAGAAGCTCCGTCTCTACCTGTAGCTTCATTGGAAATACCAACGGTCTTAACTGAAACATCTTCAAGTCCAGCTATTACTCTTACATAATCTGTGTCTGGATTACCGTACCCTTCTTCTGTAACGATTGCTGCATCAACTCCAAGGGCTTCCGCTAAGTTAGATACAAATATTGCTGATCTTTCTTTTTGCTCCAAGGATACATTTAAATTTGACATAATGACACCAATGAAGTTTATCGTTTTCCCATGTTCTTTATAAAGCTCTTTTATAGTAGGGAAATTTTGCATATCATATGTTGCCCATCTAGAAGAAGATGGCATAAATGATCCTGATATGATTGCACCATCAAGTACTTCATTTGGATTCATATATGTTGGAACAAAGTGATTTAAATCCCATCCATAAAGTAAATCATTATAACCCATTGCTTCCATTTGTGATTGAGGTTGCATTACAAGTGCTACCCTTGGAAGTGAATTAGTCTTTTCATCTTTACATGCAAGACCTTCAAATACATATTCCTCTACATCTTCTGGAGTCTTGTCTACAACCGTCTTTCCTAAATATTCTGCAAGTCTATGAGTTGCAAGTCTTATAGCTCGATTCTTTTTTTGTTGTTCATGTCTTTCAAAGTCTTCATTAGTATCTGCTATGATACATATGTTAATAAGATTTCCAAAGTAGGTATACTTTTGTCCTTCTCCAAACATATCTACAAGTCCATCACCAAAACTTCCCATGTGCATTCCGACACCCATGACAGAAACTCCTTTAAGTGCATGAAGAACTCCTTCCCCTGCTTTTTCAACTTTTCCAGTTACTCCAGGAAATACTGAACGTCCATCAAGTCTTACCCTTGGTTCAGCAGCTTCTTTAATCGGAACTATTCTAATTCTCTCTCCAGGTCTTGCAATTTTAATTTCTACTTCAGTTATGCATTCATCTTCTCTGATGAAATTTTCCGCTTCCTCTTTATTAATTGAGAGGATACCGTTTTCAAACTTGGTCTCATCACCAAACACAACATCCTTTACATGGAAGTTGCCTATTTCAAGTTTTTTCATTAGAAACCTCCTCTTTGTTTTACGACTTCGCCATCAGCGATTAATATATAATCATGATTATGATATTAATATACCACTGTTCTAATCAAAATGCAATAGTGATTATAAAATAATCACGTTTATTTTTTAATGCTGTGATATATTACATTGATAAATAAAGGTTTTCCTGTTATATAAAGTATTAAAAGACTTTTTTATTTTTAATTTTGGCAAAGAAAAAACCCAGAGTAGTTCTCTGAGTTCTATAAATTCTATTTTTTTGGTATTAAAAAATCCAAATATTTTTTAAATTTTTCTAAGTTTTCTTCTCCTATCTCCTCATTTTTTTCTACTTCGTCCAATAGACTTTTAAATAAGCGTATCACCATGGAGTCTACGAGTTTGCCCTTTTCTTCATTCATAAGTCCACCTTTTATAATGTCTTTCATTAAAACCATGGATCTTGATGACAGGTCTCCTTGCCTAAGCATATTTTCAATAACTTCTCTTTGTGTATTTATCTCTCCAGGTATTGACTCTGGAAATAGTTCATAATACTCTTTTAAAACTGGTTCTATATCTTCATAAATCTGTTTAAAGAAAATTATTCTAAAATAAGTTGGATATTTAAAAGCTTGCAGGGCAAATACTTCCCATACATATTTGTACTTGCTAATAGGATCTTTAAATTCTTCATGGGTATATGATAATGTCTCTAAGTATTTTTGCATATATGACATTACTGAAAAGAACTTTAGCTCATCTAAGTTCTTAAAATAATTATATATAGTTGCACTATTATATCCTGCTTTGTCTGCGACTTTTCTAATGGTCACATTATCTATACCCTCGTTGTCGATAATATCTGTAGTTGCATCTATGAAAATCTGATACATTCTTCTCTTTTGTATCATTCTATTGCTGAGTTGTTTAGTCAATTTCTCACATCCTTATTTTATTAATTATATCATTAAATTTAAAATGAAAGAATAAGGATGTACTTTTTTATTAATTAAAGGTAAAGTGCCATGAGTATGGCATCACCATAGTTTCCGTTTTGGTCTTTAAAGTAATCTTCATAATATCCAATTCTATCAAATCCAAATCTCTCATAGAGTCCAATGGCAGCTTTATTATCTGCCCTTACGTCTAAGTCCACTATGTCTATATATGGATTTTCTACACAGTAGTCTAACATGGCTGTTATCATCTGTCTTCCAATTCCCATATTCCAATAATCTTTTAGTACAAAAATTCCCAATGTTACTCTATGTCCTGATTTTGAATTTATATCATTTCCCTGTAATGTACCAACTGAAACTATTTTTCCATCTAAAACTCCAACTAACATAAGTCCCGTTTTTGAATGGCTATAACCTTCGATTAAAAACTTTTCTTCTGTAACTGTATAGTTTTTCAAATTACTCATGGTTACTATTAAATTATCTGATTCTGTTACTGCTTTTTTTATGCAGTCTAAAATTTCCTGTGCTTGTTGTGGCTTTGCCTCTTCTATAATAAGATTCATTTTATCACCTATGTAAAAGAATATAATAAAAGGACTCTACTTGCAATTAAAAATAGAATCCCTCCGCTTGATATCTTAAGTTGTATAGAAAAGATAGAAGCCCTTCTTCGTTTTCAAATTCTTCTTTAAGTTTTTTTAAATCCTGTAGTCTAAGTCTCTTATCAAGAAGTGCCAATGCAATTTTGCATGGATTTTTTGAGTTAATGACCATTTCTATATCAAGATTCGAAGCCACTTCAAAATCTTTTTTTAATTCTCTAAAATCAAATCTATTGCCGTTTTTACTACATTCTTTTATAAACTCACTGTAGAGTATCTCCTCTCCATCTACGGTTAAAAAGATTTTTTCTTCCGGATTAAAGTTTACTCTACCCTTCAAACTGTCACATATAAAATCGTTATTCAATTTATCACCTCTTCAATATAATATTTCCAAAAATACTGCTATTACTGCAAAAAATATCATTATTTCGCTAACCAGCTTAAAGGTCTTCATCTTCCTTACCTCCTTTTATATATTATTACCTTTATGTGTAAAAGTACTTTGAAGGAATTGTAAAAAGTATGTAAGATTTTAATTGACCTTTATCTACTATGATATTTTATCCTTTTTCGGCAACTTTTTATTGACTTACGATAAATTTTTGTTATAATTTAATAAAAGGGAGGTTCTTATGAAAAAACTTTACTGTAGATCTTTACAACTGATATCTATTATTTTAATAATTTTTATAGCATTTTCTCTTTTAGAGCTTTTGCCAGCAGGAATTGACTTGGTTTTTAAAAATAGTTATAGAGGTAAACTTATTTGGAACATAGTTGCATGGATTGAACTCATGCCAATCCTCTACTGTGGATATATGTGTATATGTATTTATGAAAATATTCATAATGGAAAAGTCTTTACTTCGGATAACCTTAACAAATTAAAAATCATAAGGCTTACAATAATTGTAAATATTTTTATTGTTCTTATATGTAACCTGCTTGCTGGAGTTCTTTCTTTACAAAATATGTATTTGTTGATTATTAATATAACTTTTTTGCTTATTTTAGCAATGTCTTATGCTGCCCTGTCACTTATTTGTATCTTGATGAATGACGCTGTTAATCTTCAAGACGACAGTGACTTAACTATTTAGGTGATACTATGATTAGAGTAAATATTGATGTAATGCTTGCGAAGAGAAAGATGTCTGTGACTGAACTTTCTGAAAAGGTGGGTATAACCATGGCAAATATATCCATTTTGAAAAATGACAAGGCAAAGGCAGTTCGCTTTGATACCTTAAGTAAAATCTGTGAAGCGTTAGACTGTCAGCCTGGAGATATTTTAGAATACGTGGAGGATTAATATGAAAAAATTTCTAAAGAAAAATTTTATGAATTTTGAGAATACTCTTTTACGATTCCCTGTGTCAACTTTTATGGGACTTGTAATCGGTGTGCTAATTTGTTTAGTGATGGATGACTACTCATTTTCACAAAAACTAATCGGATATGTTACGACATCCTTAGTTGGACTATTTGTGTTTATTTTTATCGAAATTTTAAATGGAAAACTTAACAAAAAACCAACCGAACTTACTGGAATGTTAAGTTATATTCCGGGAATTGTCATAGTATTTTTGACATACCAGTTTATGGGAAAGACTTGGGATTTTGAATTTTCCAAAAACTATATTTACTTTTTTGGACTATGTTTTTTCTTTATCTCACTTAGTCTGATTGCTGAAAAGTATAACAACCCAACAAACCATGAGTTTTATGTGTATAGAATTATCCGTTCCCTTTTTATTTCAACACTACTTTCTATTGTAGTTTGGCTTGGAGTGTCACTAATAATATTTTCTATATTCATGCTATTTGGACTAAGGGGAATGGACGAATACATTTTAAAGGCCATGGCGCTAACACTTGGCACTTTGAACTTGTGGATGTTTTTAAACAATTTCCCAAATGAATTAAATGAAGATTTATGGGAAGAGCCAAGTTTTGGACTTAAGATCTTAAATAATATTTTAATTCCAATCGAAATTATCTTTAGCCTTGTGCTTATAGCGTACTTTGTAAAGATTATAGCTCAAGGTGTTATGCCACTAAGAATTGTATGTTACCTGGCTTTGGTATATGGAATACTCGCCTTCTTTATAATATTTTTCAGTCCTGAAAGACGAAGGAATTCAAACAAGTTAATAAGATTTTATCTTCCTTGTACTTCTCTTGTATTTTTAGGGCTAATGTACTACACCATGGGTCATAGAATAGCTCACTTCGGTCTTACAGAAAACAGATATTATGTTATAGTTATCGGAATATACCTAACTTTGTTTATGGTTTATAACATGATTTTTAATAGAAAAAGTAATGTGATTTCTATTGCTTTTCTATCTTTATTTATACTAATATCCACCCTTGGACCAATAAATAGCTACAACATGGCTTTAAATAGTCAAGCTAAGCGTTTTGATAAAATTCTTAAAGATAACAATATTTCTTTAGATAAGAGTGATGTTGATGTTTCTAAGCTTAGTAAGGCAGATAAAAATAATTTGTCTTCAATTTTGAATTATTTTAAGCATAGAGATGAGCTTGGTAGGTTACAAGAGAATAGGAAGATAGATCTTACTAAACTTCAAGGAGAAGTTGGCGAAAAAATAATTATGGAAAATTATCAAATTTATCACTATTCAAGACTTGACTCCATGGATATATCTTCTTTCAAGGAGATGAAGAGGGTTTCAAGTGATGCCGTAAGTGAATTTAAGGTAGATGTTCAAGATGAAAAGGTCATTTTTAGTTTTAATGGCGAAGAAATATCATATGACATTGATGAACTTTCAAAAATACTTGAAAAATTAAGTGGAGAAAAACCATTTGAAATAGATTTTGTTCAAAATGAAAATGTAAAAGTTTTTCTAACAGAACTTAATGTCCCTTATAATGCCGAATCTGAAGATTATGGATTAGGATATTTTGAAGGCTATATCTTCAAATAACAATGGTACAATTTAGCGTTTTGTAGTAAACTTAATATGTATTTTGAATATTAGGGGGACATATGAACATCGGTTTTGATAAGGATAAATATATTGAGTTGCAATCGAAAAATATTAGAAAGAGGATAGAGCAGTTTGATAACAAGCTTTACCTTGAATTTGGTGGAAAGCTATTTGATGACTACCACGCCTCCAGAGTTTTGCCTGGATTTGAACCAGATATAAAACTTAGACTCCTCATGGAACTTTCTAAAGAAATTGAGATAATCATAACCATTAATGCTAAGGATATTGAAAAGAATAAGGTTCGAGGTGACCTTGGTATCACATATGATATTGAACTACTGCGCCTTATTGACTGCTTTGAAAAATATGGACTGTACGTTGGTTCAGTTGTTATTACCCAATATACTGGACAACCAGGAGCAGACCTTTTTAAAGAACGCCTTACAAATCTTGGCATAGATGTATACACTCACTATATTATAGAAGACTATCCTTCCGATATTACAAATATTGTAAGCGAAAAGGGATTTGGAAAAAACGAATATATAAAGACAACAAAGCCTTTAATCGTAGTGACTGCACCAGGCCCTGGAAGTGGAAAGATGGCAACCTGTCTTTCACAACTCTACCATGACCAAAAAAGAGGTATTAGGGCGGGGTACGCAAAGTTTGAAACCTTTCCAATATGGAATCTTTCACTAAAACATCCAATCAACTTGGCATATGAAGCGGCAACTGCAGACCTTAACGATATAAATATGATTGATCCCTATCACCTTGAACACTACGGCGAAACTGTGGTGTCATACAATAGAGACGTTGAAATATTCCCAGTATTAAAGGCCATGTTTGAAATGATATATGGAAATTCACCCTATTACTCCCCTACTGACATGGGCGTAAATATGGCAGGATTTTGTATATCAGATGACGAGGCTTGTAAAGAAGCTTCAAGACAAGAGATTATCAGAAGATACTATGAAGCTTTAAATGAATATGCTAAGGGTAGAATAAATCATTCTGTGGTCTATCGAACAGAACTTTTAATGAAACAGTTAAAACTTACTCCAGAAGACAGACCTGTTGTTACAGCGGCAATGAAAAGAGCTTCTGAAACAGGATTTGCAGCAGCTGCAATGGAACTTTCTGACGGCCATATAATTACAGGAAAGACTTCTGATTTGCTCGGTCCTTCTGCAGCACTTATATTAAATGCACTAAAGTACCTTGCAAAAATTGACGATCCAGTGCACCTTATATCGCCTGAAGCGATTGAACCAATCCAAAAGCTGAAAATAGATTATCTTGGAAGCAAAAATCCAAGACTTCACATAGACGAAACTCTAATAGCACTTTCTATATCAGCAGCAAATGATAAAAGAGCACAGCTTGCTCTGGACCAAATACCTAAGCTGAAAAATGCTCAAGTTCACATATCTGCCATGCTTGGTTCAGTGGATAAGAAGCTATTCAAAAAACTTGGAATCCAGGCAACCTGTGAATCAGTATTTGAAAATAATCCAATATATATTTAAAGTCGAAGTTAATTCTTCGGCTTTTTTTGGGTAAAAATAAGCAGGAGGATATTATGAAAAAGCTTTACTTAGAACAAAAGATATTTAAAATAGAAGATCACTATCAAATCTTTGATGAAAATGAAGTTCCCGTTTATAATGTTGATGAAGAATTTCGATTTTTAAAAAAATATTTTGAAATTAGCAACAATAAGACCGGCGAAGTTACAACAATAGAAAAACAAATTAGTTTCTTCCTTCCAGAGTATAACGTAACTTTTCCAAATAAAAAGAAGATTACCTTACAAAAACAATTGGCATTTTTCAAAAAATCAATATATGTGTTACCTTGTTCTGAAAATATTAGAATTGAAGGAGATGTTTTCTTCCTCGATTTTCAAATTCTAAAGGACGAAGAACTAATTGGATATATTGAAAAAGGATTTTTTAGACTTAGAGACTGTTACACTTTAAATATAGTCAATGAAGAATTTGAAGAACTAATTGTCGCAACTATGATTGCTGTGGATAATATAAAGGATTTAGAACAGGCAAATCAATAAAACTATGTGACTAAAGTCAACAAAGGCATTTATACTCAAGTTAGATATTTTCTATATCTCTTTATATAAAATCATAGGGTTTTACTAAATATTATACAATTTAGCCTTTAACTTGTGATACTATTATAATATAGAACAAAGGAGGATAAAAATGGATGTAGTACTAACCCCACCAGAAATTATTTTAAGACTTTTAATATGTTCACTAATAGGATTTATAGTCGGGCTTGATAGAGAAAAACACTCATCCGCCGGAGTAAGAACTCATATGATACTTGCAGTTGGCGTCTGCGTAATAACCTTAGTCCAAGTGGATATGACAGAAGAGGCCATTAGGTGGAACCTTAAAAATCCTGAATATATTGGTGTAATCAGTGCAGATACTGCAAGACTTACTGCCCAAATCATATCAGGTATCGGCTTTTTAGGGTCAGGTCTTATTTTAGTAAGAAATAAAATAACAGTCGATGGAATGACTTCTGCAGTTTCACTGTGGTCAGTTGCAAGTATATGTATAGCTGTAGGATATGGCGAATATGTAGTATCTCTACTTGGAAGTGGATTTTTAATCCTTATATTAACCGTGTTGAATCATAAAAAACTAAATAGAGGAATAATGAGACTAAAGATTAGTTTCAAGGGAAAGAAAATAAATAGAAATAATCTGGAAACTTTTTTAAAGGAATACCACAGTGAAATAAAAAATTATACTATGGAAAATATCATGAATAATGGTACCAACGAATATAGATATGTATTTGAAATAGAGTATCGTGGATTCGTAGATAAAATAAAATTTATAGATAGCTATATTGAAAAAAATAAAGACGTAAATTATATTGAGTTAAATTAAAAAATATATAAGTAAAGCACCGAGTGTGATGACTTGGTGCTTTTTAGTAACCAATTTTTAAGGAATAAAAATTCCTATGCTTGATGCAAAACCTATAAGACCTATCCCCAACAGTATTAAGTTCAATAAAAATATTATTTTATCCTCTGGTGTTTTCATATCTCTATTTTTAAATATGTGAGATCCTCCAAGTCCTATGGCTATTAGGGAATAAATAAGTATAAATACTATTAAAATTTCCATATTGTCCTCCATTTTTAATATATACTGCCTATAATCCTATTATAATATCTTTCTACTATGAACTTTTTTGGGTATCCTAATTTCTACAAATGTTGCTATGCAACCTTTACTTTTACCTCTGGATGAGACAACTATATCTAGTTCCCAGTGGCCAAAAGTATTCCTGCTTTTAACTTCCTTGGGTCTTTTATCTATTGATTTGCCAATGTTAGATCTACCTCTTGTTTCTTTGGCTTTTCTTGATTTTCCTTTTCTTCTTAGCTTAGAAATATCAAAGTCTATAATTCCTGAGTAAATCCAATTATATATTGTTTTAAAACAGACTACATCTTTACATATAGTGTTTGCTATTTGCTCAGGAGACCACTTCTTATGAAGTTTTTCAGAAATGGATTTAGTGATATTGTCATCAGCTTTTGGTTTTCTGCCTTTAGATGATGATTTTTCAATCTTATCTTTTTGAGCATAGATAGCTTCATACTTATTACTACACCTTTTTAATTCTCTATATATTGTGAAGTGATGAAATCCTAAAATTTTCGCTATTCTTCTAGAAGAATAGCCTTCTTTGTTTAGTCCCTCTATCTTATTTCTCTCATTTAGTGTAAGATGTTTATAACTCATATTAACCTCCGTGTGTGTTTTTGTCGTTATTAACATTTTACACGAAGTTAGTATGAGTTTTCTATTTTATTCTAGTGTCGCATTTAATTTTACAACCCATCAAATAGAAAAAAATAAAAATCTAAATTTTCTTAATCCCCTAAATAATCAGAAATATTATTATAATATCGCTATAAATTTTTATAATGAAGTTAAAAAGCTTAAGATTCA